>Ga0325405_1003703_pt1 | contig 15699 bp, 5 predicted proteins | sample PopdelMetagenome_21_FD_205663 | JGI IMG/M metagenome (GOLD analysis project Ga0325405, IMG submission 205663) | Populus deltoides microbial communities from Bellville, Georgia, United States - Xylem-Control-R2 | ecosystem: Host-associated > Plants > Phyllosphere > Stem > Wood/Secondary xylem... | reverse complement strand
GGAAAAGATATATTTGTCCTGGTTCAATTTGAAATTGATAAATAGACCATGTGAAAAGACTTTAATACTCTTGGAAGCTGGTGTTAAGCTTTATGAGTGGAGGTGCAACACAACCATTACACTGATCTAGTGAATAATGCTAATGAGTTTAAAGCTACAATATTTTTCCAATGCCAATTACGTTTTGTTAGTATTAAAGTATAAAATTTACACTTTATTTTCAATTTTCAATTTTATTTATCTTAAAAAATGAAGATAATACAAAAAATTAAAGGTTATGGCCAAACAACAGTACAAATGTATTGTTTTACTATGAATTGGAATAGTAAAATTATGGTTTTTTCCTTGACAAAAAAAATAAAATGAATTGTCCTTGGAGGGTAAAATGGTCTTTTCACGGGGTCCATTTATCATTTTATATTTGTTAAAGGGCACCTCAATCTTTTCTCAATTTTCTTTGCATAGTGAAATTACTTAAATAGTCGTAAAAGCAAAAAAAAAAAAAAAAAACTTTGTTTATGGCCTAGGGCATTTTTGGTTTTATACTTTTTAGGTACATTGTAATGGCCCAATTGTGATTATAATCACAATTATCAAGGGATGGATTTCAGAGCTTTTGTGTAATTTCATAAAGGTTTTTTCATTGTAATTATATAGCCATAGGGGCAATGTGACAATTTAATAAATAAAATATAAGATATAAAAAAGTTGATGATTCATAAATTGCACACGTCAATCACTCTATTGCCTTCTGGTTGGTTGTGTGATTGACTTTGGTAGTGAAAACCTTAGTGTCATTGGATTACTCGCAACATCCTTTTTCTCAAGAGACGGCATGACACGATCAAAGAGTTGATGTCTTATCCCAAGTGCAGGAGTGTCAAAGTAATAAATAATCTGGCAAGACTGGGGTCGAACCACAAGGAGGTCAATTATATAAATTATAAATAATATATATTTTTTAACAAAGAGTTAAAGAGATCTTTAAGTTGTGAGATTAATGTGAGGATTAAATAATAATAAAAACATATGTCAAGGTTAGAGGATCCACTAATAGTATTAGAAATAAGTATAGTATAAACTCTTTTTATTACTCAACTGGAAACCACACACAAAGAAGGTTCCAATCGGATGATTTATCCTTAATAGTTCATTATAAATTTTTAACATGATCATATTAATTATCTTATTTTAGTAACACCATATTTTTAAATATTGTCAGGAATTCATGATGCTAACTTATGTTAACAACAAATTAAGTTCCTCTCATAACAACGATGTCGGCCGAAGACTATGAATGATCAAGCATTTATTGTACCAAGTGTTATACAACACAAATCTAGATTAATCATTTAACAAGCAAGGTATTAAGAATTAGTAAGATAAAAAGATAAGACATATAAATAACAAACTTTCTTGGATATAAACATTGAAGTCCAAGTTGAGTTTATATTATACATATTCAACACCATTACTGAAACCTTTTCACCTTGACATAATTAACTTAGCTAGACATAATGAAGAAGAAGAACATAAATAAACAAGATAAGAACATGATTATGATAGAAGTTAACTAAGAGTGGTAAAAGAAATGAAAAGTATAAACAAGAGATTAATGAAAATAGAACATGAAATAGAACTTGAATATTACAAAAAGAGAAAGCAAGAAAATGATATTGATCAGAAAACCAAGATGTCTAAATATATGGCAAATATCTCCTTTTATAGGCTAAAAAGAACTATTCATTTTGTAATTAACTATTGAATTAGTGATCAACTATTGGCTTAGTGGACTTGGTGGTTTAGGTATGGATTTGTTTTCTGGACGAAATGGCATTGTTCCAATCAGAATTTGTCACAGTGGTCTTCATGAAAGGTGTAGGAATCTGTCTTAGCTTTCCACTAAAAGAAGAATGAGCATATTTGGACTTCTAGAACCCGAGATATGGACTGAAAACTAAACAGTATCTGGGCTGTAGGACAGATTCATACTTCTCTTTTGATGCTAAGATTTGGACTCCAAAACGGCATAATTGAGTTTTGGACTCTCATCAATATTTTAGGCCTATGTCTCAGCTTTCTAGCCATATAAACCAGACTAAAATCTAAGATCTATAGCTCCAGATATGACCCAATGACTGAATGGTGTTCTAGTTTGAATTGAACCAGCATCTCTTTTCTAAGCTTAGCCTTTTTTTTGTTCTTTCACTTTCAATAGTTAATCACATCAATCAATCCTTTGAATTGTGAGATATGTCTGCATAAAATGAGCATTTACCATACATAAAAGCTATCTTATATTATCAGACTTGTTATTATAAAACATGCTTAAGTTAGGAAATTTAATGATACTTTAAGTGCAATATGATGATATAAAGCTTAATAAGAATGCACTTTTAAGTACTAATCACGACAGATGATGGTTTTTTTGTGGCGGATTGTCACTAGCAATGTTTTTCTTTTCTTTTCTCTCTTCTCCCTTAAAATTATCATTGGCCATTAAAAAGTTTAGGGTAGTCCCCTTAATTACGTGTATTTAAGTGTTGGTCCTTATTCTTTTTACTTGTAATTTTTATGCTTGGCCTTTTTGTAATTTTTCATATATATATTTTTTAATTTCATTTTTCAATCCAAATTTATCGTGTTTTTGTTTTCAATTTTGGTCCTGATTCTTTAATTTTATTTCTTACCCTTTTTGTAAAGTTCCAATTGTTTTTCAATTTTATCATTTGATAAAAAATATATATTATTTTTTTTAATTTAGTCCTCACAATTTTGGTGGTTTTTTTTTCTTTTAATTATTTTATGAATTTAATTTTTCTTTTGAATTTAACTCTTCAATCTGAAATTATCGATGCTCTCCTTTTAGTTTTTTCAAATTTAATCCTTACTCTTTAATTGCTATTTTTTTCTTTTGAATCCTTTTTTGTAATTGATTTTTTTAAATTTTATCATTTGATATTTGATTTATTAAAAATTATGCTTCGTGGTTTTTTCGTGTTTGATACTTTTAATCAAATGGCTTGAGACATGGTTTTATAAGTTAAGATGGGACAACATCATTTTTTTTTCTTATTTTCTTTTTTGATCTTAATACTCGACATTGATTTTTTTTACAAAATAAGCTTCATGGTTTTTTTAATTTTCATTTATATCAGGTTATCCTGATCTCATAACTTGGCTCGTGAGTTTAGCGGGTTAGCATAGGTAGACTCACACTTTTTTTTTGTTTTTATTTACTCTTTTTTCTTCTGGTTCCTTTTGTAGGGTTCAATTTGTTTTTAATTTCATTCTTTAATTTTTGGTTTGTTGAGGATTGAATTTCATGGTTTTTTCATATTTTGTTTTTTGGTCAAATGGCTCGAGTCACAAGTTTTATATGCTAACAATAGTTTTTTAAATGTTGAGTTTCGTGATTTTCTTCATTTTCCTTTCTATCAGGTTACTTGATCTCCTAACCTGAGTAATCTTGGGTTTGGCAGATTGATCCAGGTGGGATCTAGCCTTTTTTTGTCTTACAATAGTAGATTTTTTTTTATTCTTTTGTATGATTATTTTTTTTTAATTTCATCCTTTAATATTTGATTAGTTAAAAATTGGGCTTCAAGCTTTTCTAAATTTGGTGTTTCTAGTTAAATAACTCGGGTTACAAGCTTAATAGGTTAATACGAGTTGACATCATTTTTGTTCTGCTTATTTTCTGGTACATAATTGAATTTCTTAATTAAGCTTAGGTCTGAGATATCACAAGTTATGATTTTGAAAGATTAACCTGGATATAGGAGATTCATCTTGATTTCTTGGTTTTTAATGTTATTAAATTAGGGTTTTCTTTTTATGTTATTAAATTAACCGAACTTATTATGCTTAGTTGACTCAAATTTCTTTTACTTCTTTATAAATCCTAGCGCCTCCTTAACTTTTTACTTTTTATGTCCAAAAACATTTGGCCTAACCAGTGGCGTTACACCAACTACCGATATAAGTTTGCTTGGGTCACTTCTTTTTCTTTTTTAAATTAATTATTTTTTGTTTTCAGCCTTTGATATTTGGTTCATTATAATTAGGGTTTTCAATTTGTTTCGATGTGGGTTTCATGGTTTTAACACTATCTCAAACCTAGATTGTAGGTTTCACAAGTTGACTACTGTTGGCCTAGATCAATTCAATGTTCCACCATCTTAATATTTTTTTTAAAAAAAAACTATGTTGCCCAATATGTCACTATTTAAGTATTTTAGAAGTGTTTCAGCCATTATACATTAAATTTTTAACTTCCTAACATTTTGATATTTTTTTAGGCTAAAAAAATGAACCGATCCACACCGTAGTGCGAGCCAGAAAGCTAGTGGAACACTACTCTCTATAAGTGCTCTCTTCTCTTCATTTATGACTTGAGATTTTTAAATTTGAAATTTTAACATATTGAATTATTTCTTATAGATGTATCATACTTTTTTTAATCCCTATTATCATACATGTACAACGTCGCAATGATTATCCTCTCGGATCAGGATATTCATGTATGTAGATGGAAAGAATAAGGAATTTTTTTATCAGTTAAAAAGGTTTGGATTCACCATCTATTGTTTTGATCACTAGGAACCCTAACTGGTCTTCAAAGTCTAGATAAGGGTACTAGTTGTGTATTGGGAGGACAATATCACCCATAATATATCCTACCTAAGGTAAGCTGCATTGCTATTTGTTTAATTACTAAGGTATTGTTGTGTTTTTCTAATCATTGGTTTATCTATTGGTTAAAACAGGTCCACCCCTAATAGCATGGACCATGACTTTATGGGTAGAGCCTAGCCATTCTAAAGTCCAAACATATTTTTTTTGTATTTTTATTTCTTTTAATATTCAGGAATGCGTTTTATGTATAAGTTTATAATTCTTGATATTTAAAATTTAAAATTGATTTTTTGATGTTTTTTTTTTAAATGTAGATCAAGTTCTTATAGATTTAATATACTTGTTATTAAATCCAAAAATGCATGCAAAGACATAAACAAAACTATTTTTCTTGAATGTTTTGTATTAAAAAATGTTAAATCGTATCATATATTTTTTATGGAAATATAATTTTTATTTGAGAGCTTGGCCATATGCAATTAAAATATTCAGAAATATGTAAAAAAAAAAGCAAACACACATACATATTTCCTTTTACTAATTAACTCACACATCGATACAATTACAAATATTTACACAATCATCACAATTAAACACAAATCGACAAAACACATTAAAAATCATATGAATCCTAAAATGGACCTTTCAGAGGTTGAGGAAAGCTTGGAGAGGCTATTACACAGTGCTGGAAATGGAAGAACAATAGCTACGCATGGGCTCTACACACCATCGTCACTGCTAGTGCGTGGAATCATGCACCACCATGTTTGAAATGGAAAAATCTAGTGGATCTGTGGCAATTTCCTTTCTTCTTTCTCCCAATGCTAGTGATGAAGATCATTATTACCTACAAACAAAGATTATCATGCACAAGTAGTTGACTTTTTTATCCTTCTCGGTTTAACTCTTTTTTCTTTATTGTTTCTTGTTTTCTTCTTCTTTCTAGTTGCTTCAACAATCAACAGTGAAGGGAATTTGATCTGTTATGACTAGTAGAGGTATGTTGGTTGATGGTTGAAATCAAGAAAGGGATTAATTATTATTTTTTTTATTATAGTGGGAGGGAGAAATGAGATTATTTGGTTTTGACTTTAAAAGAGATGGTCTACATTAATGATTGAAGGGCTTGAATGGATCGTCTACTAGAGGTTGCTACTAGCGCTGATTGGTGGGTCTTGTTTGATGGTTTTGGAAAGAGCTTTTGTTGTCAACAATGAGCATGGATTATAACATCCTAAAAATTTCAAACAATATCAAGTCTAATATTACGTCATGGTTAACAAAAAACTAAGGAATTATTTTTTTTATTATCTCTACCAAAACTTTAGCAATGTTCCATTTGAAAACTCAATATCCCTAATGTTGGCATCATATCTCAATCATTGTTTAATCCATTCAAGATCCATTCAACTTGATTGTTTCCACAAGAGTCATTAACGATGATGCTTTATCACATTTCATATCAAAAAAATTAATGAACAATTACACTACTTATCACAATAACTAAGAGTTTATGATTACAACTTAATTTATACATTATAATAATATGAAGTTTATATATGCGATACATAATATTTATGGAAAGATTACCCATAAATATTATATCATTCATATTTACAAAAAGTTCATACTTTAAAACTATCCAATATTAGTTATAATTACATACTTTAATAGTCTATGATTTTGTCACTTACAAACATAAATAACCAAAATACATTATATAAATGGGTCCTTAATAGAGAATCTAAACCAGCACAAAGGCACCAAAGTAACTAATCGTGGTGATCTTGAGATGTACCAGAAATATCCACACAAAATAATAATGAATACTTCATAATTAAACTCCACCATTTAAACCAAGTAACTTAATTTTGGCACAAAATGTAAATGTCAAACATAATATCCTCTACATGTGATTCATACTCCATTTCCATGTTACAATATACCAACCATCTAGTATTTTCGATTTAAATTCGACAATACATGTTGGAGAACCTATAATTTGGCTTTCCTTCTCGGAAACTATTCATTATGATAATTTCTTCAACGAAATTCAACACCACACATCAATTGCTTCAATGAAATTCCACGCTACATGACATTTCTTTCATTTGAATTCCACACTATACGACAATTCCTTCAATAGAATTCCACATCAAATGACAATTCCTTCAATAGAATTCCCCATCACACGACAATTCCTTTAAAAACATTCCACAACACTTGGTAATTCTTTTATCAGAATACCATATCAATTACAACCTCTTTTAGGAAGTTTTAGTTCAACATTTAATCAAACTCCTTTTTCTTTTATATGTTCAACGGTATTACCATGTACTCTTACATTTAAGGAATTCACAAATTGAATAAAAATGCATAAAACAAAAAGTCAAGGTGCAAGGACTTGCTACTATCAATTTAAATTGTCCTAACTAAGAAAGGAAACAAAATGACAACAATTTTAGATCTGATTCTCCTAATTTATATGAAATTTATATAAGGTAGCAATTGTTATCCTGGCCTGTCTAGGATATAATTTCAGCTATAAGACTATTTAAGCTAGGGAATTATATTATCTTAGGTTATTTTATTCCTATATGTGCGACAATATTGGCATAAGGGTCAAACTTTTTTATATTTATCATTATAATAGTTTTTAGGCTTATTTGATTTATTTTGAGTTTAATGCCTGTCTAGGATATAATTTCAGCTATAAGACTATTTAAGCTAGGGAATTATATTATCTTAGGTTATTTTATTCCTATATGTGCGGCAATATTGGCATAAGGGTCAAACTTTTTTATATTTATCATTATAATAGTTTTTAGGCTTATTTGATTTATTTTGAGTTTAATTGTAAATGAATCTATAGCAACCCTCAAGTTTTGGGTCCGTTAGTCATTTTTTATAGTTTATTACATATGTTAAGCTTTAGTTTTAGTTGGGTTTTGTTTTGTTTTAGGTCTTTAGTCTATGATCCATTAGAGTCAGTAAGGTTGTTTGTTGAGTCTATTGAAGTTGTTTATAGTTATCAAATTTTAGTAGCCATGGATTATTGAATAAAATTAGTGTTTTGCTTAGAGCAACACACTAATTTTTAATGTTCTTTCTATATATACTTTAGGTTCTTGATTCTTTATAATCAACAGATCCAAGTCAATTCCAATACCTTTAGTAATCTTTGAATCAAGGTTCGATCTCAAATATGATTTTTGGCTTTCTAGAATTGTCTCATTCTTGCTTGTGGATTTCTGAATCTTTATATCCATGAGGTTCAAATCCAAGGATGTGTTTGAATAAGCATAAACAATGGGTTGGAATTATTTAGGTACTAGTTAAGGGTGTTTCCTTGAAAATTTGGAGGGATATTTAAGGTTGGACCAGTAGTGGATAAAGCACATACCATTGAAGTACTAGGTAGGTGCCTGTCACCTCACCTTTTTAGTTATAGAAATGTTGTTAAAATTTATCTATATATGTGAAATGAGTATTGAGATAAATTATGGAAAATTATGTTAAAAGAATTTAAGTTGGTTGCATGAACGAGAGCTATTTTTTGAAAGCATTAAGCTGGTTGCATAAGCGGGGACTATGTTTTGCAAAGAATTAAGCCATCTACATGTGCAGGAGTTATGTTTAAGAAAATTATATCGCCCGCATAAGCTGGGAATTTTTTGCATGCATGTTTTTTTGGAAATTTTATTAAATGTATGTCGTCATTTATATCTTCTGGATGGCTACTATTCAATGAACCTTAATATGAGTTCTGTCAATATTGTAAAATATCAAAAATTAAATTCCTTTTTATTCACTTATAATGTTTAGGGTAAATAAACTTATAGCAAGCTATTATCTTTGGTTTTGATGAGGAGTGGCGCCTTAGTTCTTTTAGTTTTTAAGACTTCAAAATGTTTTCTTTTAAAAACACATGATCCTCTCGGTCTAGTGTTCATCAAGGTTTCCTTATTGTAAATGAACCTTAACTAGTCATTGCATTTTCAAAGGTCAATCAAGAGCACTAAGTTAATCAACCTGGTATTGTAAATACCCATTAATGGCTCCTAAATGTCAAATAGGGGTATTAGGTTCCATAGTTAGTCATCCCAACGATGCATGCCATATGTTATTAAAAAAAAAAGTTGAATAAGTTGTCTACTTATAGTGGTTGTGCATACCCCCTATATATTGTTATATTTAACAATTACATTAGTGCACTAAGTTCACTTTTGAGGCCTACAACCCTCTTATGGAAGATTCAAATGGCTAAAAAGGGTGAGATTCCATGGTAGGTGTTCTTTCTCACTCAGGTTATTTTCCATTCCCTTCTTTCTTTATTCTCTAATCTTTCTATTTATTTCTTCCTTCCTCTCAAAATGGTCTTTCTTTTCCCTTATCTTTTCGTTTCTCTCCTTATTTTTTACTTAATTTTTCTCTTTTTATATTTCCACTCTTCTCTCTCAAGTCTTTCCTTGTTTTGCCCTCTCTGAGTAGGGTTTGAGAGGGGTATTTATAAGAAAATGAGGGAGGGTTTAGGGTCTTTTATTGGCTAGATCAACACCCTTGATATTCAGGAAGACATCCTAGCCCTTAATCTCTCTAGAACTTGTCTAATTTTCTACTACAAATCTAGCTTAAAGGGTACTGGAACATTGTAATATTTTGAAGGCTTGTTTACATGTCATATAGGGTTTTTGGTTGGCTTGACATGACATTTATTGGCTAGAGACAAACTAGAAAAATAGAGATGCAGGGGAGAAGAAACTAGATGACGTGTCGGCTCTCTTCTTGCTGAATGAAGCGTCACTTGTTTTTGGGATTAAGATTCTTAATTACCTGAAATGACATCAATTCCATTAATCTATTTTAAGTCTATCACTTTGGTTTCTTTTTCATTTCAGCCTGCCTTTAGAAACTCGCAATTCAGCCCAATATTGGTTTTATTTTAGAAACCCTTTCAATTTGGCCCTCGATCACTCTTAATTTGTCCCTATATATTAGCGTTGTTAATATATGTTCTTTAGTTCCTCAAATTATGTAATTACAACCTAAGTTACATTTTATCTCTAAAATACTATTCAATTAAGTCCCTAATTAAAACAAAAAATGCCCTTCTTATTCCAAGACCTTTTCACTTTAGTCCATGAACCTTTAATTCTTTTATTTTTGGTTGAATTGACTCTAAATTTCAACAATTTTCTTCAACTAACCCTCCAATTGAATTATTTGGAATTTTAAACTTTCTATCCCTTTCATTTTAGTCTTTGGCTTATTTATCCAATTTTTCCCTTAATTCAATTTTTTTTCCGCAACTAAACCCTAATTGAATGAACTTTCAAACTTTTCCATCTTTCCATTTTGACCTTTGATCTTTCAATTCTTCCAATTATGACAAATTCCATCCCTTTTTCCAAATTTGTTTAATTAAACCCAAAATTACAGTCCCACATTTAATTCTAACTAGTTGCAAATTAATTCTTGCTTGTTTACAACCCAAAACCTTTTTTTTGAAAGATAATTTTTTTAAAAAAAGAAATTAAAAAAAAAATTTATGGAGAGTAAAAATTAGGTTATGACAATTTGCATGAATGGACCAAATCCCCATTCCCCTAAAACCACTATGAGAATTGCCTAGATTGTTCTAAATTGTAATTGCAAATGAATGCACAAAGTTCAAAACAAGATTTTTTAAGCTTACATTAGAATTTTTTTTTCCCAAAAGACAAGATAGTTAAATTTTGAAAAATCATCATGAGTAAAGAATTCCTAATGAAATCAAAGATAAATGTTATGAGGAAAGGATACGGTCAAAAAAATGTTGATTTAGGCCATGAATAAGCTAACTTAAAGGGCACAATCAAGTTGAGTGGACAACATCATAGTTGAGAAATAGTTTGTCACTCCTAATAGAATAATTGATAAAGTAGAATTTTTTGTGAGTGCACGTAAAAGGGCAATAATTATGGTGGAAGGGCAAGGCTAAATGACACAGAGGTGATCATATGAATGGTCTATATGGGTGAACTCAAGTAAGTTGGTAAGACGAGTGACTAGTAGAGCCAACCCTGAATAGAAGTAGTAGGTCCTACTATAAAATTTGAAGTTGGATTATAAAAGGTGAAAACCTATATTTCTAACTAGATAAAGATACTTACATGTCATCTATTATATAATGTTAGCAATGTGCAATGTTTTGTAGAAATCCCTCATATATGTCAAAAATATGCTTTAATAAATTTAAAAAGCCAATAACGATCTCACAAGGTTTCTTCCAACGAGGCAGATCCCTCCCCTCTCTTGAAAGGACCATGAAATGGGCCACTCTCTTGAAAGGACCACGAGGTAGGTTGCCTCTTGAAATGACTAGAAGGTAGGTCCCCCCTCAAAAGGACCACAAGATAAGTCACCTCTTAAAATTCTCAGATAAAAAAGCACTCAGTGAGGTTGGTTACCTCTTAATTTAGCCAAAACTCAATATTCTCCAGTGGAGTTACCTTTTGACTTTCATATATTTTCCAAAATTTTCATATACACCATCTTTTATTTACAAGTTTACGACATAGAGCCTATGAAAAATCATTTCTATAAGATTTTGTATTGTTAGCATTGTAAAAAGAGGGCAACAATTGTAACCCATTTTTATTCCTAATGTTTTTTCTAAAAAATAGCTAAAACCATATTCAAAATAATTTAGAATTTTTTTCAAATAAGCTTTACAAAACTTTCTCGCGTTAAAATAGACAAGAAAACTCTTTTAAAAAAATTTCTATTTAAGAGGCATTCTAGGAGTTAAATGAAATTTGGCTATGATTTAAGGAATTAAAGGATCAAGGACCAAAATATCAATTTGACATGGCTTGGGAGGTTCTATTAATTCAATATGGATAGCCAATTTTGTCTTTAACTCAAGAAATTTGAAAATTCAGATGGCATTTTGAAAAAAACACAAAAATGAGAGGACTTATCCAATTTTGATAGGGGATCCAATTGCAATATATTTTCTTGGTAGGGACTTTGTCAACACCACCTCACCATCATCATTTTTGCCAATTTAGGAGTTGGTTGACTTAATTGGAGTGTCGATTTCCCTAATTTTAAGGTTGTTATGTGTTTATTGTTATCCTTTATATCATAACCCAAATTTTGACTTCCTTTGTCAGATATTTTAAAATAATCCAAAAATAGCAAAAATAAAAAATAAAAAAAATAGCAAAACAAATAAAAAAATTCCAAAAAATATATTTTTGATGTATTTACGTCATTTTCAACATTGTTTCAAAAGAATTTAAAATTAAAAAAAAATTAACGCATCCATTTTAAAATCATTGATTAATTTTTCTTATCGAATCGACATTGCTAGAAAATATCGAATCGACATCTCATCAGTACAACATCAGCATTACAAAAAGCCAAAGAACTTACATGGGGTTCTTTCTTTGTTAAAACCCCTATGTTTATCGAATGCCTCTTGTTCCATTGTTTTTCACTATGATCCATACTTCCATGAAATTACTTTCTCTATCAATGCAGGTCATGGCGAGCTTTTCTTCGTATTCAACAAGTCCAATTTCTTTGTTATCATTGCCCTTAGAGGCTAGTAGGGGAAGTGGAAACAAATAATGACTCTCCATTTTCACATCAAATGTAAAGACGTTTTTCTTCCAAGTGAGCCATTCACGGATACTTTTGTCATGCGATGAAGGGACTCTTCATGAGGTAACTTCACTTTATCCAACAACTTTCATTTTCAAGTTGCTAATTCAAACAACTCGACTCTAATACAGTGGTACATATAGAATTTTTTTTATCATATAAGCGAAACTTGAGATTCAAGAATTTCACAATCTTGTAATGTAAAGGTTTTGACCTTTTAATCATTAGGCCAGATTTTATAGTATCATATCGTGTTTTTGGAATCAGGATCTTTTACCATTGTTTGATAGAAGGGTTACACATATAATAACAAGGTCCATTGCGTGTATAGCAAAGTAAAACTCTTTGATTTGTCGATGACACAATTTCTATGTGGCCAGGAAGAAAATCAAATGATATTTTAGGATGGTTCTTCAAAGTGTCAGTCCAAACAAAGGAAACATGATATTGATTATACTTTGGATAAGGAAACCAAAGACAATGTTAGTCATTTACCTGTGTAACTTTGTGAAAGTAGACTCATAGGTTAACTTGTTGTATTCCTTATAAAGAAGACTACATTTCCCCACACTCTTTTAATGAATGTGTCAAAACTTCATAGATTACGTCCCGGTATAGGTCTCAAGCTGAGTCCATGGTAAAGTAGAGACTTTTATTACTACAAGCTATGTTTCTTGATTGGAAGTTTGAGCGAATCCTTCTTAATACCATCAGATGTCGGCAACTCTAGACTTTGGAGAGGAAAACAGAATTAGGGGAATTTTATTTCAAACTACAAGCATGCATGTTTAAACATATGAGCATGTTTTATATGATGAACTCGTCTTTCAAGGGGTGACATATGGTCGTAACTCTTGCATGATGAAACAAGAATTATGATTCTTGCTCAAACTCTACAATAAAAATTTCTTGAGTAATGACCATTGTGTCACTTATAAGTCTTGATTTCAAGATGCCTCAAGGAGGACTTGCCTTAATGCAAAATAAAGATAGCACATACAACCTAAGGACAAGTTTTATTCATTAAGTGAGCATGGGTAGGTGATGATGTGCATCATGGGAATTATAATCCATCTCGTAAAGTTAAATCTAATATGCAAGAGGATTCAGATGGTCCAATGACAAGAACGAGAGCGAAACAACTACAAAAGGCCTTGACGAGTCAAATTGAAATGATTGAAGTTGCGTCGGAGTTAAAAATTAGCAATCAGTTTGAAATTAGTTCAAGGGTGCTTATTTACCTACAATTAGAACTTAGAGATGGGAAAAGCCCTTAATAGTTCTTTTGATGCTGGAGTACTTGAATTTGGGTTAATAATGCAAATAAGTGAAGGAATTAATGTTGTTTACGGTCAGAACAGTAAATGAATTTGAACCTGAATTTGAAGTCATCCATTGCATGTGAAAAAAAGACTAATCTAGGTGGATTTCAAGTTCAGAATGTGATTTTTTTAGATTGTCTAACCATGATTGCATTGGACTTTTGTGCAAGAAGTTATAGCCATTTTAAATTTGGTCTGTTTATATTTCAATTAAAGTCAGAAAATATGTGCTAGTTAAATTTGTCTAGTTACTTTGTCAAAGTCTAATATTTGGGCTTGACTTCTATCATGTTGAATTTGTCCTAACTTTAGAGGGATGTTCCAATTATAAATATAGTATCAGAATATGTAATAAAGGACTTTTGGCCAAGATTTGAAACTTAATTCATAGAATTAAGAGCTGTTCTTTCAAATTGATTTTGTGAAGAACCCTACCTGACTTATCACTCTTCAATCACAAAGAGTGTGGCGTCAAAATCCTAGATTGATCTTTATGGCGTTCAGATCGACTTATCAAAGTATCATTCTAGTCTATTCTCCATCTTATTTACCTTAAAATCACTATAATCCAACCTAAACACCAAAAGAAAGACAACATAACCAAACTCATCCTTCATCCATTTTCGTCAGATTCATTGTTGCTGATTTTCGAATCATTCAAGGCACATCAATAGGTTTTCTACCTGGTTTCAAAAGGATCTCATATTTGCCTAGTGATAATCTTTGTAAAGACAGTACAGGGGCGTTGCAAGAAATGATTAAGGCACGTATGCCCACCATTACCAAGCAGACACTCAGTTATGAATTGGGTGTTTAACGCATCTGAACCCTGACTAATAGTCATAGGAAAAATTGCTAATCTCCCACCAAACTTTGAAGCTTATGTGTGCTTGAAAATTTAAGATATGTGATGCATGAGGCAATTTTATACAATGCATGAATAATATGTATAAAAAGTTAAGGCGTAGATGCAAATAATAAAAGGAATGCATATTAATAATAAACACATAAATCAAACAATAAAACATGATAATCAAACATTAAAAAAAAGCTTAATCCACAAAGGGTCCCCAATGGAGTCGTCTTTCTATCGCACATGTGTGGCGTTGCAATGAACGTTCTCCTGGTATAATCTAAGTGTATATGGTGTGTATGGAATGGACAGAACAATGAATTCTTGTTTTTTATCAGTAGAAAGAGGGAATAAGAGTCACCACCTAGTATTTGGTCACTATTAACACCCCTAATACGTCTTACCTGAGGTAAACCACATTGTTTAATTGTCTAATTAAACTACTTGTCTGATTGTTGGGTTATCTAAGGTTGAAGACAAATCCTCCTCGATAAGAAGATCTTTATCTTATTAGGTAAAAACCTAACCGTTCTAATGTCAATAAAAAAAAACAGCTTTTTTAATATTGAAAATAGTCTTACATATAAGTTCGTAATCTACTAAAAGAAAACAAAATATTTTTTTTGTATTTTTGAAATATGGGCCTAATTCTTAAAGTTTTAATAAACTGGTTATTAAAACCCAAAATGCATGCTAACACATATTTGTTTTTGAATTTTTATTTTGTATGAAAATATGATATGAAATTTCATATATTCTTAAGAAACTTGGTCGTATACATGAAAACAAGATATTTTTTTGTTGTTTTTTCTATATAATGTTTTTGCAACATTTCGGAGAAAACCGAGTATTTTAATACTGAATTTGTATCTTTATAGTATAAAAATACAAACCAATATTAATAAAAATAGATAGAAAAATACACGAGAAAATCACAAATTTTTTGAAAGGATTTTTGGAATTTGTTTTTTTGTTTTTTTATATATAATGTTATATATAATTATAATTATATATTAAAATATATTAGGATGGGTGCGTCCCAGTTATATGGGTTGAGCCCACCCTAGCTAGGTCGAGACTGGCCTAATAGTAATTGGGTCGAGGTCAGCCCAAAAAAACCAATATCGACCCAACATACTCTATACGAAGGGGGGCGGGGTCAGGCCTAGCCTAGACGTTTTGGTTTGGGCCAACACTAGTCTGGTCCAGGAACAATGGTTCTCCACTGTTCACGTG
>Ga0325405_1003702_pt1 | contig 15700 bp, 3 predicted proteins | sample PopdelMetagenome_21_FD_205663 | JGI IMG/M metagenome (GOLD analysis project Ga0325405, IMG submission 205663) | Populus deltoides microbial communities from Bellville, Georgia, United States - Xylem-Control-R2 | ecosystem: Host-associated > Plants > Phyllosphere > Stem > Wood/Secondary xylem... | reverse complement strand
CTTATTTGGTGTTTTCAGAACCCAAACGAAGACCTGGTAATCTGGCGACAAAAAAAATATTCTTTTCTTTACGTCTTTTCCTTTTATTAAAATTAGAAGTTTAAAAAGTAAAAGTAAAACTGCTTACGTCATAAAAATAATTTTCAAAAATATTTTTTACTCAAAAATATATTAAAATAATATTTTTATTATTTTTTTAAAATTATTTTTAATATCAGCGTATCAAAATGATTTAAAAATATCAAAAACATATTAATTTAAAATAAAAAAATAATAAAAATTTAAATTTAAACGATTTTAAAACACAAAAACAAATAAGACAGTTTTGCCGTAAACTTCACATACTCACAAACACTTGCATTTTATTATTATTAAAGAGGCACATCATTATATGTTTTAGTCCATGTTTTAAAGTTTATATTCCAATCATAAAATTTTATTTTACTCTAATTAAGTCCCTAGAAGTTGATAGAGAAAACAAAGAGTAGTAAAAAAAAAAGAAGACAAAGAATGCTTTTGATTTGTCGCATTTTAGCTAAAAAAAGGTTGAACTTGAGATAAATAGATTGTTTTAAAGAAAAGAGTTCACTGAAGGTGATTTGTGTTTTAAATCATGCTAAAAAAAGTAAAATAGAATCTAAGAAGTTTGTTTTGATTTGATTTAATTTTGAATTTTTAAACTGATTAAAGTGTATTTTAAGGTAAAAACGAGGTTATGAATGTTATTAAGATGAGTTTTCTTTTGTGTTTTTAAGTGAAAATATGTTGAAATATGTGTTTTTGAAGTCCACAAACATTAATCTTAGTTTTTCGATCATCGGAGTTAGCTAGAAATTATTGTATAGATGACACATCATCTACCTCGATGGATGAAGATTCGTCCATTTCTATTTTCCAAAAATTATGTGTGGTGTCTAGGTCATATATTTACCTCTAAACTAAATATACATATAAAGTACAATGATTATTCATATCAAATAAAGGAAGAGACTTGAAATCATGAATAAAAAGAATTGACTGAGCTAGAAGAGTCTTTGATTGACTAGGAGTGTTGAAGGAGTAGTCAACCGGTTGACCAAGCAACAAAAAGTCACGATCGATCAATAAATTTAAATGCATGCATAATTAGAAAGATATAGTCTTATTTAGAGCAAGAGTTCTCAATAAAATAACTAATCAAAAGTAAGAGATTAAACTAAGATTCAATAGTGTATCAATAAAAGATGATTTTAGCTTGCATTAAGATTGAACAAGTCTTTCTATCTTATATCAATATGTATATAGGATTATAATTATCTATGTAAGTAGGATTCAAACTCTATAACAATATAAATAAGATAAAATAGTGATGTAAATTATGGTCAGCCCCATATATTCAAATTCCTGCAATTGTTTTTCTTCCATAAGGTTTTTTTTTCTTTACAACTTCATTTATTGCTTTCTTTACAACTTCATTTATTTTTCCTACTTTTAAGATTCCTACAAACTCCTTCTCTTTTAAGACAACTATTTTTTCTTTACACAGAGGTGATTTTAGAATAGATTATCTTTATTAAAGGTTAGAGGTCTAAAGTCCTCATTTCATTTGATTAGAGGTAATTATCACCTCGTTATAAGTTCAATCTAATTAAGACTTAATTAGCTACATAATATATTGACATGCTCAATAGGACAAAGATTCCAAATTTATTTTAAAAGCCATTAAAATATGTCTTTAAAAAGAAATAAGAGTAAACTCACCCATCCTATACCAAACAAATAGTCAGTACAAGTAATGAAGATATACCAGTTTCCATCCTTTTCCTAGATTCTGGTGGATCAACCAATGAAAGTCATTTTTAGAGAAAGTTTTTCATCGTCTAACTCACCACTATAATGTAAAACTGCATTTGGACACACCCAAAGTGCCCCTATATAGTGCATTATATTCTCACCAATTTTAATAGGTTCATTACCACCAACTAGAGACAGTTATATTGGTATATTAGTACCTCATACAAAGCCATACACATATCAATTATATGGATCAAACAACATCGTATGATGATCATAACTAGTGGTGACAAATTCTAGCCACCTAGTCATGGTTGCTCCTAAATATGAATCTTATTATTAGCATATAAATCTTCTAATGTTGATATGAGGACTCTTTAAACAAGAAGTAGAGAATATAGCTAACACAACCTAACCCATCTTATTATCCAAATTGCTACAACTTCACCTTTCAATTCTCTTCCTAATCTTGACCCTCCCCCTTAAAATATTTCTATCAAATCTTTTCAGTAACTTGGCATTTCTCCTTTGTAAATCGATTATATATATATAAAGTAAAAGAAAATATTACAATGACTTATTTAAGCAACCTTAATGGAAAGGGCTTTAAAAGAACTTTATTAGAATCAACGTCCTTCATTTTCTTTTTCTTAATGAAGCCAAAATAAAATAGTTTCTTTTGCGATTTATTTCAATAATGTGGAGTGCATGGATTTTGTTGGTACCATAAATGATCCTTTTTGTGGTAGAAAGATGCATATAATTTGAATTTTATAAGTAAAATAGCCATAATTATGTTCACATACAATTGTTGTGGGTTCTTTTGTTTTTATCTATATTAAGAGAACTTTGAAAAAAGATTCAAAAGATAATTGAGTACGAGGCTCCAGGGTATACTAATTACTAGGATTTTAGTGTTTTGTGGTAGAAAGATGAATATAAATTGAATTTTATAAGTAAAATAACCATAATTATGTTCACGTGCAATTGTTGTGGATTCTTTTATTTTTATCTAAATTAAGAGAACTTTGAAAAAAGATTCAGAAGATAATTGAGTACGAGGCTCTAGGGTATACTAATTACTAGGATTTTAGTGCTTTTATGTTCAAACTATTTTCTGTATTATATGCAATTACTTTTATTTATTTTTTGTGATTTGACTCACTGTTAACTATATTAGAGTTACTAAAATCTAGCTAGCTTGCACACTTTAACTTGAACATGACTAAACTATACAATATGCTAAGATTGATTAGAAAGCAGGTTGTTAAGTCACTAAACTTGTAGTTTTTATTGTTTTAGCCTGCTAATTTTTATTTTTTTTAATCTAACTAGAATTAATGAGTATGTTGGTATTGTTTAAACTCAAAATTAACAAAAACTAAAATGGTTAAAATAAGATTGCAAACTCTAACTAAATCATAAAATAGAAACTTGAAAGAGTGCACATAATATTAAAACTATGAAATTGCATTCATTGGTTCAATATTTACAAATAAGGGAGATTTTTGATAGTTCTGACCACTATCCTTAGAAGAATTACAATGAGGAAATGATATTTGGAAATATGAACTTAGAGAAGAACACATATACTTGTAAGTTATTTACACTCTTGTTTTTAAACCTTACAAAATAAAAATAAAAGTATGAAAAGTTTGCTAAAAAGAAAGCACAAGATGATAACTCTTAGCTTTTTAAGGTTATTACACAAATTATAGTACAAGGTTTTCCTATGTATAGGACAACATTATTTGCTTGGAATTTGTTGCACATGTGTAGTGTCACAACGATCGTTCTTTAAAATCGGGATCCTCAGGTATGGGAAAAAAGACCAAGGAATGCATGTTCTTTATCAGTTAAAAAAGGTTTGGAGTTGCCACCTAGTGTTTTGGTTACTAAGAACCCTAATTGGTCTTCAAAATCTGGATGAGGGGACTAGTTGTGTATAAGAAAGACTGTATCACCCCTAATACATCCTGCCTAAGATAAATTGCATTGTTTATTTGTCTGATTACTAAATCACTTTTGTATTTTCTAATCGTTAGTCTATCTAATAGTTAAAAGTCAGTTCACCCTAGTAAAATGAATTATGACTTGTGGATCAAGCATAGCAATTCTAGAATCTAAACATAATTTTACATTTGTTTCTTTTAATACTGTGAATACGTCTTATGTGTAAATTTAAAATTCTTAATATTAAAATAAAAAAATTGGTGTTTTTGAAATACATACCAAGTTCTTGTGGATTTAATAAACTTGTTATCAAATCCAAAAATGCAAGCAAATATATAAACAATTTTTTTTCTTGAATTTTGGTATAAAAAAAAGTTAAATCATGCCATGTATTTTTATTTTTATTTTTATATATTTTTATGGAAAATATGATTTTTATTTGAGATACTTGACCATATGCAATTTAAAAATATTTAAATGTATTCTTTAAAGACAAATTTTTGTTGTTTCTTTTTGTATGTTTTTTTAATAAAAAAAATTAGTTTATTTAAGCTAAAAAAGCTTCTCACTTGTAGGTCACAATCCCAAATATTAAATATTAGAGGATAAAAATATGTGATAGACTAAAAAAATGCAAAATGATCATTAAAAAAAAACATAAATTAAATTAAAAAACTAAAGATTTTTTTGGCAAAACAAGAAAAATTTAGTAAAGAAAACTGTCAAGAATTTGTTAAAGCATGTTTGGCAGTGTGTTTGCCAAACACACCCTAAGAAACATAAAAAATGTATTTTTCCTTTTGTAAAAAAAATGACAAGCCAAACACTATCTTAGGTCCAGAATGGGTTCAACCAACACGTGATTTGGGCTTCCTAGCATGGCCCAGACCCAAGAACAGGGTCCAAGAACAAAAACTTAAAAACAAAGATCAAACAGGAAGTTTCATTTGAAACAACCAAAAACACGAAGAATATTTTTTATGAACCCAACAACGTGAATGAAATAATAGACCAGATTTTGTTAAACAAAAAGAATAGAAAGATGCAACATCAAGATCTAATGCATCATCATCCATCAAACAACAACAATAAACTCTGATCTTCACCAAAATAACCTCACAGTGAAGAATCCTGACCTAGACATTCAAGGGTTCTAAGGATTGAGTGATCAAAAACAAGTTATAAAAGAAAAAAAAAGATGAAACAAAACGATCAAACATGGGTAATAACTTCGACCAAAGCTAATCAGAGAGGTTAAAATGCTAAAACATAAGAAAACCTAAATCTAGGTTCAATAACACCAAGAAAAAAAAAGCTAAAAATAGACAACAACAAACCAAAACCCAAATAAATAGATAAAAACATAGAAATAAGGTATAAACATGGTAAACCTGACTTCAGCATACTTATGGCAACCCCAAAAACATCAAAACATTAACAATAAACAACAAAATCAATATAACAATACCTTTGCTCATACTTTTCAATAAACACATTTTAAACTCTAACAACTTATTGCACCAATCTATCATATGCTTCTAACAATAGTTATATAAAATCAGCTTGTTGTAGCCCACAAACATTACATAATAACAAATTACAGTCCTAGAATTAAACCTCTTAATGGACATACATAAAACCAAACAAAATAAAATATCAATCTAAACATAAAACTTTGTTAAATCATCTTCTAAACTAACTTTTATCATTATATTAACAATCATAACACATCAACCTATGCATTAACAAAACATGAATATACATATACATGTTAAATCATGGCATAAAGAGATATTTAAACACAAACCTTTATTGCATTTTAAATTAACAATTTAAATAGCAGGTATACAATAAACAATCTAAAAAGCTAAGTGAATGGGGGGGGTGCTCATTGAGCTACACCCCCATCAAAGTTTAAGGTATACCTTGTAGGGAAAATATTGATTTCTTATCTGGGTTATTTGTTTCTCTCCTCTTAATTTTTAGCTTATTTTCAATCTAAGATTGATCTTGATTTTCTTCCTTCCTTCTTAACACACAATTCTTATAGCTTTTTTTTAATCAATTATTAGGTATTATTACCAATCCCTTTATGTTTACTCTCTTTTCTCTGTGTAGTTTTCATCTTTAATCAACCCTCTCTACTAAAAAGCACCTTCCATTTTATAAGCAAACCAAAACTAAAAGTTGTAAAACCATGGTGGTTTATGGAAGATTCTTCCTCATCCTCTTCTCTACCCTCCCTGGAAAGGTGAATTCCTGTTCATTTTATCCTTCAAACCTATCAATAAAAGGCAACCACGAAGTCTACCCAAACATGAAAATTTTTTTCTTCAGTCATAGCTCACTAAAAGGGTTACTTTAGTGAGATCATCGTGACAAATAAGATATAAACATGTCATAGGTAAACATGAATCATGTAAAGGGGATGTACATATACCATTAGGAACAAACCTTATCTGATTTGAAAGTCTAGAACTCTATATTCATTTATAGAAATATTGATCTTCAATTAGTCTACATATATCAATGCAGGGGAGGTTGACTAGGGACAAGATGTTGTCAATATCATTGAAACAAATGGAATGTAAGAGTTTGATGAAAGTAGTTGATCCCTGTAAAGGATATATTTCTTAGTGAGTGATGGTGATTGGAGCCCCTGAGATGGTCAGAGATGTCATATTCATTCACCTGAAAGTAACATCTCAATCAGCTTTTGTCCATTGAAAAAGTTGATAAACAGGGATGGGATGACATGTCATTTAGTCTCTTCACTAAAAGCGAATGACATGTTGTTTGTTTAAACCCTAGAAATTAGAGTTTTTAATTGGAATTTTTGAAAATTTCAATATAGTCCCTGTCTTTCTAATTTCAACATATGATCTTCAATCGACCCTGAAACTTTTTAATTTTTACTATTGCACCCCTGGAAATCTTGATTTAAATTCCTTAATTTGAGCACCTTTTACAAATTTGTCATTGGTTTTCAAATTATATAATTTGACCCCTATCAACCATTAAAATTTTAGTTTATTTCAAATTTACCCTTGATATGATTAATTTGAGTCCCCATGCTCACATATCTTTTGCATTTTGGTTCCTGGTTTTGAAATTCTTTAATTTAACCCTCATTCAGCCTTCAATCTTTAAATTTCTTTCAATTGACCCCATGATTGCACCAATTTAGCATTTCAAAGTTTTAATTATGTCCTTAATCTTCTAATCTTTATGAATTAACCTAAATTTAGCCTCCAAACTTTATTTTTCTTCAATTAAGTCCTTGGTTGAATCCAAAAAACCCATTAGAAGTTTAATTAAGTCCTTAAACTTAGTTAATTTTTCTAATTTTTGCCCAGTTGACTTTCAAACTTAACTTTTCTTTAATTAAATTCTTGATTGAATCCATAAAACTCATTAGAAATTTAATTAAGTATTTAAACTTAATTAATTCTTCTAATTTTTACCCAATTAGCTTTCAAGCTTAATTTTTCTTCCATTAAGTCCTTAAATAAGTCATATAAACATGTTAAAAGTTTAATTAAGTCTTTTAATTAATTCTTTCAATTTTGATCAAGTTTGGATTTCAACCTCAATTTTCTTTATATTAAGTCTTTCTTCATCCTATCTTGTTAAAATATCTCATTTGGCTATTCTTCTATAATTTTGGTATGTTGCAGCTCAAAGACTTATTTCCTCATGTCTTGAAAATATTTTTGGATTTTAAATTTCTGATTTTTTTGGATTAAAAATATGTATGTTTTATAAAACAATTTCGGGAGATCCAAATTGAGTTATGACAGTCGCCTTTCTTTTTACAATACTTATAATATAAAGTCTTGTAAAGAACATTAGAAGGTAAGTTTGTAAAGAAAAGAAAATGATGTTGGGTATTTGAGCGTCAACCCTTTATGAAAAAGATCTAGGACTTTTCACAAATGTTTTGTTTTCAAGTGACCTACCCGTGGTTCATGATCGGATAACCTGTCCATGGTCTTTGTTCAGGTTACCTACCCATGGTTCGTGATCGAGTAACTTGCCCATTGTGTGAAAAATATCTAGAATTTTTCATAAATGATGGCATCCTGGATTTTCCATGAGATGTTTTTACCTCCTTTCTTTTAGGATGATATGTATTTTGATTTTCTTTGTCCATGCACTTTTATTTATCTTTATAATGGAGTTCTGATGGTTCATATTTGTTTAACCTTTCTAGTTGCTTTAGAGGAAAATTCCCTAAAAAATATCCTTTTGATGTTTATGCACGCATTTACCTGTTTTTGAAATATAAGACCCTTTTTTATGTTCCTGAAATCCTTTTGATTGTTTGGCTTTTAATCTACTTGAGCGAGTATATAGGGTTTTACATGGTTTTTATGATGCCTTTAGTGACTTATTTAAGAGCTTTTGACCTTTTAGATTTGAGGAAATTATTTCATGCTTAGAAAATAATTGCCTGAAAGAGTTTGAAATAAAATTGCCCTCTGCCTTCTTGATTGTCATAGGAAGAACTTTAGACTTCTTTTTAAATTGTCCATCGTTGTATCCTTTTAAATGTGCTTATGTCAGTGACAAGTAAATGATACTTTTCAAACATTGATTTTGTCTTATTGGTTTATTTTGAAACAAAACCTATCTGTAATGGTTGTGAGACTCTTGAGCTTTTTATAATTTTAAAAACTCAAGTGATTTTGATGTGAGCTTAAAATGTATCTATAAATTATGCAATTATTAACCATCACTCGTTGATACATGGCTCTAACATTTTTCAAAATAAAAGGCATTATTTTATAACAGAATGTCCCTCATGGAGTAACAACGATAGTCTTTTTCTTGTCTTCTTTAGCCATCTTGATCTAATTATAACCTGAGAAACCATCCATTAAGGAGTAAGTAAAGCTCTTTACGGAATTGTCTACAAGCATGTCAATGTAAATGAGAGGAAAATCGTGTTTTTAGCTAGCTCTATCCATGTCTCTAAAATCCATGTATACTAATATTTTATTACAGTTCTTAGATACTACTATTATGTTGGATAGCGAGTGCTATACTCATCTGGTGAACAGACCAGGAAAAATAGATGATAATAAAAAAATATGTTTTTCCTTTCTAAAAAAAATAATTCAAATCTTTGCAAATTTATTCATTGGCGCCAGAGTCAAGAATATCGTACTTTTTAGGTTACACAATATTTACCAACGCTAGAGTTGGAAATATTCGTAGGCAAATATTCATTAACACCAGAGTCGGGAATATTATAGAATGACTAATAAAAATGGAACACAAACAAACTTTTAGCAATTTAAGACAAAACCAAACAATGTAGCTTGCCTCAGGTAGGACGCTTAGAGGGTGATAGTATCTTCCTTTTCGCGTAACCAGTCTCATATCATAGAATCTCTGTTGACCAGTTAGGGTTCCTAGTGATCATAATACTAGGTGGCGACTCCTTGAATAAGACATTTTCCCCTAAAAGAACAAGATACCAGATATCTGTTCTTTTTTCCAATTGAGTGATAATTTTTAATCGATCGCCGCGATGTCCAGGTGTGACAGAATGATGACTCCACTGGGGATTTTAGGACTAAGTTTTGCTATTTGTCTTTTTATTGCTAAACTATGCCAGATATCTGTTCTTTTTTCCAATCGAGTGATAATTTTTAATCGGTCGCCGCGATGTCCAGGTGTGACAGAATGGCGACTTCATTGGGGATTTTAGGATTAAGTTTTGCTATTTGTCTTTTTTATTGCTAAACTATATTTGTCTTACTGTTTTTTTTCTCCTTGTTGTGACTATGTTGAGTTTATCAAGTTTTATTTATTTATTTTTGCTCTTTTTACTGTTTTAACATGCATTGTTTTTCATGTTTATCATGCATATATATTGGATATGGATCTAAAGTCTTCACGCATCACTTATCTCATTTTTAAATACGTGTGGTATCAACTTTAGGATAAGTGGAGGAGTAACGGCACCTCAATGGCTTTAGCCTGGGCAAGGCTCGCGAAACTATCCAACTCTCACATGATTGTTTGCTCGACAATGGTCGATATGCCGAACTGATATTACTCAGGGCCTCTATCTTCACGCTACTTGTAAACCTCATATCAACCTTTCGAGGGCGATCACTGAGTATGCGAAAGACCGTTGAGACTAGATAGCAAAACTATCCTGATGCATTTAATGACTAGAACCTATCCTTTAGGTTAATCCCTGTGTAAATTCACTAAGATAAGTTTAAACGTACTTTCAGGTGACGTAATGACCGTTATTCCTAAGATAACAACTATTGAGTATGGACTCGAGTTTGAATCCTTGCAAATGACCGAGAGAGACTGCCCTAGACTAGATGTCGGTGAGATACCGATATTCAAAGACATTAGATGCATAATGAAAGACATCAAGAATGTGGCAGAAAGCTCAGATGATAAAATGATAAACAAATCTCCTCTCGGCATTGCAATGAATATCGGATTCAGATCTGACCACATATTTAAAGAATAACGATTGTTATATCACCCCTCAAAAGGTGAATCCATACCCAATATGTTGTATTCATCTTCATGCATGTTTGAACATACAATTATGACCCGTCATAATACTGCACACCAAGTGAAATATAGGTCCCTCATACCTATAACATTCGACTGCAAAAAAGACAAATGGAAAATGAAGAAAAAAGCTCAGTTAGAAGCCCAACACTGAAAAGAGATGGAAAGTCTTAGAGAAGAAGTGTAAGGCTTACTAGCCTACTCGAACAGGCATTGAGATCTAAACCTGAAGAAGCAAAATTTACAGCTCAGCTTGAACCTATGCTCGCAAATCCACAGAATCTGAGGGCAAAAGAGGTGTCTCAAACAGGCTATGTAGTCCTAATTTGCTCAACCAAAATATCCCATAAGAATTTCATCTACAATTGACCTTACAAAGAAGGAATCTCAAAAGAACAAGATGGTAAAAGAAGATGGCCTGGACAAATGGATTGGCCTGGAACAAAGGCTGATGACATTCAAGGGATTTCACCTATATGACTATATAAAGGTTGTTGAGATGTGTTTGGTACCCAATGTAGTCATTTCTAAGAAGTTTAGGGTGCCGAAGTTTGTCAAATTTACAGGAACTTAATACCTTGTAACTCATCTCAAGGGATAATGCAACAAAATAGCTGAGGTGGTCCATGACAAGAAACTGTTGATTTCTTTCAAAACAGTTTGAGTGACGTTGCCCTTACTTGGTATATACGGTTGGACAATACCAAGATAAAAAAAAAATGGAAGGACTTAGTTGATGCCTTCATTAGGCAGTATAAGTTCAATATGGATGTGGGCCATGATAGGTCAAACTTGCAAGCTATGGAAAAGGACAACAAGAAGTCCATAAGAGGATATACTTAAAGGTGGCGTGAGAGTGTCATACAAGTTAATCCTCCTTTATTGGAAAAGGAGATGATTTGTTTGTCAACACTTTCAAGGCCCCGTACTTTGAATACCTGGTTGGAAGCTCTACACAATATTTTTCTGACCTAGTCACTATAGCTGAGAGGATCGAACAAGCTATCTATTTAGGAAGGGTTGCTGACTCGACTGAGAAGAAAATGTTTCACCAGGGATAAGAAAGAAACCGAGGTTCATAATGTGAAAAGTGGTTACAAAAACGAGAAAAAGAGCTACCAAAACAAAGACATTTAGAGGTCACTCGTCCTGAAGATGAAGCTACAATGTCACTAAGCCAAGACTGGTCTATGTGTGACCTTAACTGACTATTGAAAAGGTGCCCCTGTCAAGGAATTCAAAGGAGAGGGATGGTTGGAAGATTCCAGAAATTCCAATCGATGATTACTAAGTGTTTAGCCCTTTTATGTGTCACCTTGCTAGTATAAGGTCTTTGTTTTTGTCCTTCAATTGTGTCTCTTCCTTTGATTTCCAACCAAAATATCCTGAAAGGGGTTCCCTCTAAGAACTCACAAATACACTTTTGAAGTCTCGCGTGACCTCGTAGACGCAATTCATCTCTTTTACCAAAATCAGTTTCCCTACTGGAGTTTTGAAAAATTAAACTTGCATTTTGATTTCAAGAATAATTTGGTGTTTATTTAAAACAATATTTATGACATTCTACTTGTAAAATGACACATGAATCAAGCAACTCCTTCATTGAGGTGACTAAACTCTGAACCAAAATGCATGAATAGAAAATGAACTATCATCTTCACACCATGATTCTTGAGATATGTTGTTTTAAATGTATGAATAATGGTATGTAGTGAACTCATTGCTCATAGACTCACGAAATGCATCTCTTTGCAAAGACTAAATCATCACATTGGACAATGCCAAAGTTTATTAATCTTAACTGCTTACGTTTGAAATGAAGAAGTGTTATCTTTGTTATTCCTTTCACATTCTAAAAAGTATATCCCTTGCAGTCCTTTTTTGAACCTGAATAATTTTTCTTTCATGAAAAAACCCGACTAGGATCACACCCCACACTAGGGGCAAGTGAAAATTTCAAGAAGAAAAAATGAAAAAACAGTAAGAAAGCCGAAAAGACAAAAAAGCCCAAAAAACTCAATGACTAGAGGGCATGCCTAAATCACAAGAAAGAGTGATAACCAAGATAAAGTGAGCATGCCCTAGCAAAACAATGAAAAAGTAAATAAAAGAAGAGCAACAAAAGAAAAGATGAAAGACACAAAGAGTCGAACTGCTGATAGTGATCCTCAATTTTTGAAACCCTGAAACACTCTTTGAACCATATGAATCATTTTCTTTCATAGCAAAAAACCACAGCCTACATTACATACCTGTAAAAGTCCTTTCTAATCAAGCAAGCAAACAACCTGGATTAATAAGCAATGCTCTCAAAATGCAAAGAGTACTTCTTTATTAGAGTCGTGACATTGAGAACAAGTTATTCATTATTACTCATACTGATAACATAAGTGTTCAAAAAAAGACAAGTTTTTCTCAAACAAAACCTCGAGCTTTTTCTCGAGCCCTTCACTTTGGAAACCCATAAGAAACAGAAGGTCACCTCATGATGTACTTTCACCAAATACAATATCGCCAAATAAAAGAGAAAATAATCTCTTTTCTAAGAAAAAAACCAAGGAGTTGCAAGATTTCAAAAGCAAATGCTTTTAAACTTACATCAAAACAATTTTTGTTTTCAAAATGCAAGATCAAGATTCATTCTTAACAAATATTCCTTTACCAAACTGAAAATAGGAGAAATGAGAAAATGGTCGCTTAAAAAACCATTATTTAGCAAAGTTTGTTGACAAAGCACACCTAAGAGCAATGACCAGTACAAGGGGGCAACATTATATTTAGAAGAAAAAAATCGATCCGATCTAGAAAAAGAGATGAACAGTTCCTACAACAAGACAAGGGGCATCTTGGTTTATAAAAGGCAACTTGTTCCTTTCAGCAAGTGACAACGAATGTTTTTAAAAGTGAGACGGGGATTAATGAATGATCCTCTCAAATTATTTGGCAAGACAGAAAATCTCTAGCAAGCAAGTGGGTCACAATGAGCACCATGAAGGCTGAGTTGTGTAAACAAATCTAGGAAGAGACTTACATGGGCCAACTTGAGTTAGTTAGAAGCTAAACGACGAAGATGACCCAAATCAGAGATAACAAGTCCTGATCAATCAAGCAAACAAGAAGATTCAGAAGAAATGGGGGCCTATATTTCAAATTAGGTAAAGATGCATGCATATCATCTAAAATTTGAGACATTGGATAACGAGTTTTGCAAACTTCGCAAGAGAAATCTCTGATGAGATCTATCAAATGGAAGGCCACCTTGAAATGACCAAGTTTGAAATTGCTTTTGAAAATTTTTCACCTTTGAGAAATTTTTACTTGGGTAGGCCGCCCACGAGAATTAGGCCGCAAAAAAAAATCTCTTTGTATTTTCCCACCACATTTGAGGGTATTTGACCACTTCTAGGAAACCAACATCTCATTGCTTTTTCAGCTCCTCTTTCACTTTAATTAAGATATCCAACCTCATTCTTTTAAGTTTTTCCTTTTTGAGTTTCCACCCATCTATCAGAGGCAATCTATGTACCACAATAGTGGTATCCAGTCCAGGCATATCGAAGTATGTCCAAGCAAACACATCAAAAAATTCTTTCAACAAAGCTACTATACCAATCCCCTTTTTGGTAGTAATTTATACTCCAATCTTCAATTCTTTTTTCTCGTGCGTAATGCCTAAATCCACCATTTCTAATTTCTTTTCAACTAGTTCTAAGGCTTTCTCAGACTGTTCAAATATCTCAGTGAATCTGGTTATATCTTTTTCTTCTAACTTTTTCTCATCTATAAAAATTGTGTTTTTATCAACATTTGACCAATTATTCTCATTGAAATGGGTTTTCATATTTATTTAGACTCTGTTTTTAGGTTGCCTAAAAGCATAAAGTATTTTTATATGAGCAAATAAAATTAAGTAAGCAAAGGCAAAAGATGAAAGAAAATGCATGATCTTATTAAAATTGAAAGAGTGGCACAAACACATATAAAGCCCTCAAACTGATATCTTGAGTTGTGATTATCAGTTGGGTGAACATGTATATACATAAAAAAAGAACAGATTTATGAAAAGCATATATAAACTAAGCACATCAAACACAAGCATTTTTGGATGAAATTACTTTTTGAGGATAATTAGGACATCTTGAATTTCCTAATTATTTAGTTCTCATTTGAAAAATTTTCTCATGAAACCTTCTACAAGATCGTTTTTTAGTATATCGATCATTAGCTAAGGCAAGAATAGCTTGAGATAGCTTTCTTTAATTTTCTCAATTTCATCCAAAAAATTCATTATAATACTAGAAAAATCTGTATCCAAAACTTTCAGCTTTTGTCTTACTCTCATCATGTATACTGGTCATAGAAAAGTTTCTTGGATAAGTGGGATCTCTATTTCATCCTCATCAGGCTCCCTCCCCTCAATTTAGGTCATTCTTTTATCTCTTTTAATTTCAGCCACTCTTGCGTAGTCCTTTTTTATATGTCTAAACCCCAACCCAAATCTTTGGTTAACTGTTTTTAATTTTTTTTTATATAGTTATCCTCTCATGCATACCAGTGATTGGATTATACTGAAAATGTAACTTCACGAAGCATTTTATTGATGAGTGTTTTTAGGCACTTATTCAACATTTACAACTTCAAATGCATATAGGTTACAATTTATATTGTTTTAGCCTCAATGTACGAGACTGTTATATTCTTCATAATTGTCATAGCCTCTTCAGACATCACGACCACTAATTTGCCATTGATGATAAACTTGATCCTTTGATATAGGGAGGATGTTACCACACCAACTACGTGTATCCATAGCTTTCTTAATAACATATTGTAAGAAAGGTGGATGCCTATAACTTACAAGGTTACTTAGAACCGTTATGAGTTGCTAACTATTTCAATGTCAATGCTATCAATGATAGACTTTGGTGTTCCATCATAGATATTTGGTCCATCATATGTTTTGGTAACACATTCAAAGTGAACCTATTGTCCATAAGCATCTTGGCGACAACATAACCTTTATATTTCATTGTGATGTATAATGGCTTATTATAACCAGTTCCCTCATGATCATGTTCGTCTTTAGTGAAATACTAGTTGGCATATTGAGTTCTTCCTATTACATGCTTCATGGAATATCATGTCATATCTTGAGGGATATAAGCTTTGTTGGGGACTCTTTGGAGTACATTTCAATGTAATTCTAAGCTTAGGGTTAAAGATATTAAGGAAGTTTTGGCTAGTGTCTTCTTCAATTGATCAACCACATTGTATTCACTATGCTTCATCAATTTCATAAACTCGATAGCTTTCTCCTCACTCATTGGTTTATTGACATCATAAGTCTTAGTTAGATCTGTCATTTGACTTATTCTGCCACTATCATAATATATATATATATATATATATATATATATATATATAT
>Ga0325405_1003699_pt1 | contig 15704 bp, 7 predicted proteins | sample PopdelMetagenome_21_FD_205663 | JGI IMG/M metagenome (GOLD analysis project Ga0325405, IMG submission 205663) | Populus deltoides microbial communities from Bellville, Georgia, United States - Xylem-Control-R2 | ecosystem: Host-associated > Plants > Phyllosphere > Stem > Wood/Secondary xylem... | reverse complement strand
AAAAAAAAATATATATATATATATATATATATATATATATATATATATATATGCAAGCTTTTTCGTTGCATTTTTGCACAAAAAAAAATTAAGTGGAAATTAAAAAGCTCATAAATGTAATCAAGAATTGTGTATTAATAAAAAGAAAAAAATTATTAATGATAATTAAAAATAAAATTAAAAAAATCTAGAGATATCTATATATCAAGATATTTAATATTGTAAAACATTTAATATTGTAAGACGAAGTATTTATTTGGTTGTATTGTATTTACTAACTTTGTTTATTAAAATTAGTTTTTTATTCAATTAAATAATATTAAATTGATTAAATAAAATAAAAATAAAAATATTATGGAAGGCCGCACATGTTAGAAATATTATCTGAAAATAAAAAAAAAATATTTTATAAAAAAAGTTCTTGAATACAAAAGAAACAAAATAGAGATGAATCAAAATGATTTTTTCAAAAATTAAATACGCACAATATCATAAAAAAATCTCTCTTCAAAAAAAAAATAAACAAAAACAATTACAAATGTGAGATATTAATTGAAACATAAATTTAAAAATTATTAAAAAGTATATATTAAAAAATGATACTGGTTAAAAAATATATAAAAAAATAGTTCAGGTGTTGTGGCTTAACTCGTCATACTCGTGACTCGAACCATGAATTTAACCAGATTCAGTAATTTTTTTCTCTTACATTTATATCAAACCTACAAAAAAAAAGAGCCAAAAAAAACCAGACTCAATCATTTGGGCCACTGCAATGAAGAGTTCAAGATTGGTGGGCCTTCAAGCCTATGCTTGTAGGTCTAGACTTGTTTTTATTTTTTCAAATTTTTTAACCTTATTTTTTTGGGAGGGAAAAGCAAGCGACACCTCTCACTAAGACAGACGATGTTTCATCTATAAGCCCAATTCCAGCCACCATGTTGGTGGCTAGAAAATTAGGGTAGCGACTTCCAGTCAAAAAATCCAAATTTTAAGCTATTTTAATCTAAAAACACATCATCAACACCCTTATAACATCCATAAAACATTCCATTAATTCCAAATACTCAAAAAATGGTCTATAAAACCAAAATCAAATTGGGTTATTTTTTGCTTTTTCGACTTAAATATATTTTTTCATGCAACATTAAAGCTTTACATAATCATCATGAAGCCTGTTTCATCTTATTAAACCCGTGGATACCAAGAAAACCTATTTTGATGGCCGGAAATGAAGTGAATGGTGAATTTCTCTAATTGTCGGAATCCAGCAACCTCTCTCTCTCCTCTTTCTAACCACAGATTTAAAAATAAAACAAATGAACTTGTGTATCAAAATTGATTTTTTAAATTTAAAAGGATTTAAATTGTGTTATTTTAAAGATCGAGGATTTAAGCGTATTTTTTATACAATCCTGGCGTGCCACTCATGTTTGGTATCTTTTGCATTTTGGTCCCTCTTCTTTAAATTCTAACATTCACTAAGAAATTAAAAGTAAGTGGAGTTCAATTAGGATTAAATCATATAAAATAAAATTTTGAGGAACAAAATAAATTATTCTATAACGAACAGTAAATCCATAGTGTTATGCCAAGCTAAAAGTAAATCAACTACACCCGTTAGTGTATTCTATAATCTATAATAATAAGCCTTGTACTGCAAGGATAAAATTTCACTCATCTCATTGGATGCGATAATGAAATGAACATAAAATATAAATAAATAGAATCAACTGTCAACCTAAAACAGATGCAGGATCACTTCGCTATTTCTAAACCATGATCCTTGATAGGAAGCCTAATGCCACTGCCATACGTACTTGCACACAGCTTAGAAGCAGTGATTCCAGTAGCTGCTGATTGCGTGAGAAGGTAAGGGTGGTGTCTCGTCCTTAGGAAGAAGAGTAATTGTTAGCTTCTGTTTCAATTCGCTTTGCTTGCCGATACTGCAAAGGCACCACTCTTCTCCTGGTTTTTCAAGTGTAATAGAGCATCATTACCTATCGATAGCTAAAGGCTCGCTTCTTTCTTGTGCGACACATAATTTGGAATGAAAGTTTCATCCACGTTGACAACTTTGTGGACTGAACAGCACCAAAACAATGCCATGAGGTTGAGGAAGGCGGCAAATTCTACCATTGCAAAATAGTTTTGAAAACGTTGCCCGAGTAATGAAAATTTTGTGAATTTTGCTGTAAAAATTCAACAGAATATTGCAAAGACCCGTTCGAAGCACATGAAACTACAAATGGATGTAAAACAATCTCCGGTTGAAACTCATAAACAAATCTTGCAATGATTCTTATACCAGTTGCAATGTTTTTCAAACACAATTTGCAACAAAATTACAACGTTTCCTGCTTTAAAGGCACGGTAGAAGGCACCAGCTTCTAACGTTTATATTATTTGAAATCTACACATCTAGTGTTCATGCAAATATTTAGCATTTTAAGAGGCAAGTAACAGCCACAACACACTAACGGTTGCATAATTCTGTCAAGAGTTAAAAGAGAAAATCAACATACAGAGTTTGCCCCCAAACCGGAATTCTTTCCCAGAAACCCAGGCTTTCATAACCAGGATCGATTGCTGTCCAACCCTTGCCATCTCCAACAACTTATTCCTTAGCTCAGGGCTGGAGAAGAAGCTAATGCCACAAGTGCAATTGTAAGCAACATTCTCTTGGAAGCCATTTAATGTTTTAGTGATGAACTTATGAAAGGGTACCCCTTTTGGCTGGTTTTTTTCACTTTACATGGTCTGTAAAATATTTTTGATGAGATAAAGCATTGGATTTCATTTATAGATGTGAGGATCACTTTGGTCCGAGGGGATCACTTGACTGTTTTTTACCGAAATAATAATGGAAAGCCAGTTTATGAAGACTGAAACCTATTGTCACCTTCTCAAAGTATAACCATTTATTTTATTTATTTATTTATTTTTGGTGCAGAGATTTATTTTATTTATTTATTCTTTTTTAGTGCAGAGGAAGGAAAAAAATAAAGACCAACTCTTAACAAAACAACACCAACAATGTCGACCCCGTCGTCAATTTATATACTCCATCTAAATTATAGTTTAATTTAACATAATAATAATAATAATAATAATAATAATAATAATAATAATAATTTATTATTTATTATTATTATTATTATTATATTCTTTACAACCTCCAACTAAAATCATCAAAAATTATTAAGTTCTAATACCAACTAATATATATGAAAATAAAAAATAACAGAGTTTGTTACAGATTAAAACCTTCAAAAACTAATAACATCATACTATAGGATACTTTCAACATGCTTAATTTTATTTATTCATCTCTCTATTTGCCGAAAAGTTATTACACTCATTTCTATAAATAACACTAAAAAACTCTAATAATATTGAATAGAAAGAATAAAATAAGAAAAACATTCCATTCAAATAGAAAAAAAAAGCTAGAAAAGTATAATAATACAAAACAAGAAAATATTTATTTTGTAAAAAATCTCTTATATTAGTCTTCCTGGGTTTAAAGGAACTCGTCATTGTGATCAATTTTTTATTAAAAATTATCCTCTATTAAAAATATTCTTATATGCATGGCCCACCCCATTATGGTTCCCTATCACTTTTATACAAGTCACCCTATCATGGATCTCTAACTCAACACATTTGTGCAGATAACCTCATCGTGAATCTCTAACACAACACCTTTGTGTGGGCCATCTCATTTTAGGTCTAACCATTAGGATTTTTAATGACAACAACCAACGCAAACAAAAACAACACATTAGTTTCTAAATGTCTTTATCTCGAAGGGGAGCCTCCTCTTCGTTATGGATCCCTTACACAATACCTTTATGCAGGTTGCTCCATCATGGATCTCTAAAGCAATACATTTTGTGAGTCATCTCATCGTAGGTCTCACCATAATGATTTTGAATGATAACAATTGATACAAATAAAAACAACATACTAGTTCCTAGACCTTTTTTTCCCTAGGGAGAACCTTCTCATCTCCTCCTACACAAGCACATCGTGCTCTATAACCTCTTTCAATCATAGTTGTTCTACAACACACAACAAATCAAAATAACTATTTAGGATCGTTAAACTCTGATATCAATTGTCGCATGTTGGAGTGAAAGATAATGTGTTTATTATAAGTCAAAACTCTCTAGGATCAAAAACACTATAAATATAATCATCTAGGTGGTGGCTCAGTGGTAAGAGCCTGGGACCAAGAGGTTTGCTCCCTCTGTGGTCTCAGGTTCGAGCCCTGTGGTTGCTCATATGATGGCCACTGGAGGCTTACATGGTCGTTAACTTCAGGGCCCGTGGGATTAGTCGAGGTGCATGCAAGCTGGCCCGGACACCCACGTTAAACTATAAAAAAAAAAACACTATAAATATATTGAGAAAACTAAAATATTTAATTTTTATTCATTTATGTCTTCATTGAGTTTGGTGTAATAACCCTGATTGACTCGATTTGCAGGTTAGCGAGGTATTTTTTTAACTAAACTCAATCATGTGATTGGTTTTTTTTTATCACATAGTTAAAAGATGGTTTTGAAAAGAAAAAAAAACTATGTTTTTAAATTTTAGAAAGTTAACAGGTTTGGCAAGTAAATTAATAAGGAGATGAGAGTTTTGCCTCTAGAAATAATTTTTTTCACTCTTTAATTTAGATTAATGTTGTTTTTGTAAATATTTATTTTAATTACCTAGAATTTTTATTAAAAAATAACTTTGCCAATAAAAAAAAATCTTTCATCAAAACAAAAGCAATGCATGAATAAGGAATGAAGGCTTCGACTTAAGAAACACATTTTCTTCTCCGAGATTTAAAACTTTCAAACTCTAATGAATAGTTATTTTAGTCACAATGTAATTAAATACATATTAGCTTTGAAGATTGTGTCGCGGTGTAGTAAGAGAGAGCAAGAAGTGCCATATTGTTGAATTAACCAGAACAGCATACAAACCTCGTAACCCAAATGAAGGCAATTAATAAAAGACACATTCAAAATTCAACAAGAAAAGAGTAATCCTTGGACAACATCGCTATAAAAATTAAAACATGACCATCCCAACAATGGCTACAATCAAGCCATAGTATCGAGATACAGTGCTGCCTGACATTGCTCCGGATGGCGAGGTGCCGGTCGGACTGGGAGAAGGTGACGTTGAAGGAGATCCCAGTTGAGCCAGCACGGTAATGGCAAGTTTCTGGTTCCCAGACTCGCAATGTTTGGCAAAACCACAAATGTACCATTTCTTCCCAGGAGTTGAGAGTGAAATCACATCATTTCCAGTAGACAAGGGCACAGTATCATCGGCTGCCTTGCACTCTTGGAATCCAGTCCCATTAACTCTTAGCACATTGTGCGCTCCAGCTCTATACTTAAACACTGCATCAAGAAAAGAAAAAACCAATTTCAGAAACGAAACGACAATTAAAAAACAACAAAATTACTTCACATTCTAAAATTAAAATGATGCTTGAGTTGATAATGTGAGCCGATATGGAGGAAGTACCAAGGGTGTCTCCTACGCGAAATTCTTTTCCATTGGCCCAAGCTCCGTAATCAAAGCCTGGCTTCCAACCTGTCGCGTCACCAACCAAATGTTCAGTTGCCAAAATTGAAGGAACAGAGACTGCAACAATGGCGATGATCATGAACATCTTAGGAGAAGCCATTAATTACAACTTTTTACCAGTTAATCAATCCTCTCCCTCTTTTCTTCTTTCGATAGATGTTGATGGGATGTTTTTGTAATGCAATTTGCTTGAGGCAAAGAGCTCAAGTGCTGCCTATTTATAGGGTTCTCACTGGTGGGGAGAATAGCGGGATCTAAGATGTATAGCACATGGTCCGGCAAGGGGCGGCAATGGCACCATAAAATTATTGAATTTGTAGCATTTTGCAACTACATTGCCTAGAAAGTTAACTTTTATTTTTTATTTTTATAAGTGATGACTCCATGTTTGCTTTGCCAGAGCTGCTCAGATTTTGTTTGCGACGTAAGACTTGTTCAATAAAAAGTCAACAACGCGGATTCAGTGCTCGGACCTCATGCGCCTTTTGCCTGCCAAATGTGGAAGCCAAATTTATGGGTTCGGCCTTTTCTTGAAGCAACATATCGAAAATGTTGTAGGTAGTTTTTATTTTTGTCCAGAAAAAATCTTTTTATTAGTTAAATATTTTTTGTTTTTGCATTGTATTTTTTATATATATAATTATATTTTAAATCTTGATTTTATAAAAACTAAAATAATAAACTTTTTATTTATAAAGTCCTGCTTTTTATTTATTTTGTATTAAGAATTTCATCTTATAGTATTTTTAATCAAACATATATTTTTTTAAACCTAATAATTTTTAAAACTATAATTAAAAGTATTTTTTTCAAATTTATTTCTTAAAAAAACTCTATTATAAAAGCCATCATAATATCAAGCACAAAAGAATTGGTTTTTACTTTTGTAACAAGGCCTGCATGAGCTTCATTTGAGCTTGTCATGAAATTAACTGAAATCCTATTCTAAGTAGAAATCTTTGTCCAAAAAATGTGTTAAGAATCCTTTTCTAAATACTTAATAAAAATATTTATTGAATTATGATAATTTAAACTTGTAATCTCTTTTTATATATACAAGGGTCATGTATTTAAAATTTAGTGTGTTGAATATCAATAAATAAGAGGGATTTAAATAATTTTTTTGTTTTAGTTTTTAACAATTAATATCAAAGCTAGGCTTTAATTGCTAAAATTAACATGAATTACTCTTTCATATTTTTCTACAGGATTAAATGAGGAAGCATGACACGTCTTGATTTTGGAGGATTGAAAGTTCTTCATAAAAAGAACATGGTGATGGGTCTTTTTCATTTCTCAAAGAGAAGACTTGTGAACGAAAAGAAACCCTTCAGGAAAGCTTATGATACAAGGCGAATGAACAAATTCATCAGACAAGGATTTTGGTTGAGAGAAAGAAAAGGGTTACTAACCCCCTAGTAAACAGAATGAAATGGGTTCTTCTTCAAGAATAATACACTATATTACTTTGAAAAACTTCTCAGTATAGCAGATTTGGTCGTTGTTCATTATGTGACATGATAGTGAGCCGAAAATGAAACTCCAAGAACACTATCAATTCTGTATTCTGTATTTACCATTAACAATTTCATTTGTTGTTCATGCTACAGAAGTGAAGGTGGTATAAAGGTAAGAAGGCCTTAATGCCTGTACAACACCGGCCATGTAATAATTTTATTGGATCGGGGACAAGCCTACAAAATTGTAGGGGACGGAGGTTAGCTTTACATCAATGTGCGAGATCAGTTTCTTCCCCGGTAAACAATTCATTTCAAGCGATACGGACTTCCATGACTTATCTGTATAACAAAACGGTTGATGATTCTTGTCCGAGTAATTCACAAATCTCACCGGATGCCCAAGTTCCTGCGGACATTTCAAAATAAAATCATTACTTTGTGGAATCGGAACTAGGGAAAAATTACCAATTTCTGTCAACACACCTCCTGCTCAAATGGTTTACAACTTCATTGGTGCTGCCTGTACTGGTCCCATACTGAATCTGCTGCCTTCCAGCAAACATAGGTTGCCTTTCTTTCAACATCTAAAAGAAGGCAAAAAATAATACTTCGTAGCTGGAACAAAAAGAAAATAATATGGCACAGAGATGGTTCCTAACAGATGCCATGCTTACCTTCTGCCCTGTTTGCAAAGGATTCGATCTATTTTCTTTCGAGCCCTTGCACCACAGAAACAATTAGAGATATTAAGCAAAGTGGAATTGAAGATAAAGAATTTGTGTTTGATAAGATTAAAGAATTTACAAGGAACAAGGAGAACCTTCATATATATATTGCTCGGTTGAGGAAATTGCAATTGTGACCTGTTATTTGGTTGGAGTTCGCTTGTAAGGGAGAGCTAGCATTCACAGGGTAAAAATTTTAGAATCTTGGAAAATATATGAGTGCAAACTGCAAAGGCTAAGATAACAACAGTGAGCACTACCACAACAGAAATAGATTCATGCATCCCTTAACCAGGAGATAGCATAATGAGTTTGTTTAACTACAAGGTCAAAATTTAAGGAATACCTTGCTGAAAAGATCTATGGGTGGATTATGTTGAAACCTCTTCTCCGTATGAAAATTAAACTCCTGTAATTAACACATAATGTTGTCACAAATGATTCTGTATACAATTAATAGGTTATTCAGTACATATATAGCAACTGAAGCCATCGATGAGTTACCATTGGCACCGTGGTTTCCCGCTTGCTATTCCGAAAAACACCCATTTCTCCTTTACTTGAGAATATCTGCATTCAGCGATAAGCAGGTTCACATTTAGCAATTGCTACCATAACCGTTAGAGCATAAGATATGCACTAATTTCTCTATTACCTTCTTATTCAGAGGGCGAGCTTTGAATATATGCGTTGCACAACATCCATCCTGCTTTGGAGCATCCATGGTTGTTGGTCTGAGCGAAGTACGAGCAAATTGAAAGTAAGCACTTGCAGGTAATAAACATCACCAAATGAAAATTGAGCATCACCTTTTTTTCATTCTGAAGCCAATTTAAAAAAAAAAATAGCACATCATTACCTTCTGGATTCTGTCTTCACATTTTCTGCGACAGAAATTGTACTAGGTTTGTCCAGCCCCTGCAATAAAAGAGCTTCAATCTCTCCATATTTTAATAATTATGATAAAGAAGATAATTACAACTACTAAAAAGAGCAACGCCACAAAAAACAGTTATCATCATAATATCCACAAGATTTGAACCAATGATGAAGACTGTTTTTTCAGTTGAAACTGTAATCATGATTTCAAAATCTATATAAACCTTGTCCAAATCATTGCACTGAAATAAGGAAGATGGAACTGAAGAGGTGTGCTGCATTGCCCTCTCCAATGTCTTTAGGTGAAATTCCTGAGAAGCAATGGAAAAGGTATTTATCAACTCTAAATACTGAACAAAGACTTCTGCAGAAATCCCTGTCTACAGTTGGTACAGAACCCAAATTTTGAGCACTGTGCTACTTATTATAGACAGAAATAAAAACAGGCAGAAACCAGTTCAAGCACTTACTTGAAACTCAGGCAACTTTGGAGTGCTCTTCTTTGGAAGAGGCAATGAAGGAGCCTCAAGAATCTGCAAAAAAAAGTAATTTTTTTTTTTTGAGAAAACTAAACAGTTTTTTTATACAGCATCTCAAATAATTCAACTTGTATCCTCACTTTTCGGTTCAATGGGCGTGCTTTGAATCTCCGTGCAGGTGCTGTCATGTGTTGCTGTTCTATACTATCTTTGGGCCTGATTTACAAAACTGTCAATTATCCATGCATCATGTTAAAGACAACATCTTGGTACCTCAGAATTCAGAACAGAAGTGCAAACCTGGCCCTTTGAGCCCTATGTGCTGTTTCAAGGTCAGGCTCTCTTGGAACAGTGAGCCTTAGTTTTGCATGAGCAGAGATTTTATCAACACTACCATCCTGCAAGACCATGTCAAAACATTATAACCATGTTACACAATCCTCACTCCAATTCCAGGAAGGCGGGCTTCATCTCTTTTTCACCCCCATTGTTCTGATGATTATAGGTTTTTCTTTTATGTACATATCAGAACATATAGAGAAGATCACAACTAAAAACAAAAAAGAAATACTTGCTTTGATGCTTGATAGTTCAAGACTATTGGTCAAAAGTCAAAGCTGTCCTATCCACCCACAATATGTTAATACAAGTTAAGATTATAGCTTGTTTATAATACAATGCTCGCAAACATATTTTTGTCGAGAATTTGCATTGTATTTTGGAAGTATATCCCTACCTTTGGGGTTTAGGACTTAGTTACATTTCATATGCATTACTGAGGGTTGATTACAACATAAATTAGCTCAGGTCAAATATGCAATGCATATGAAATGTAACTTGGGTGCAAATTCAAGCATCAACCATTTACCTTTTTAGATGTCTTGTGGATGAAATCTGTTTGCTGCTTTCCATCACCAATCTGTTATGCAGAAGATGTAAATGGACTGGTAAATATTTCTAAAACGGATAACAAAAATAACACTTAAGCATTAGCTCAAGACCCCTGCACTAAATTTAGAGATCAATTTCGCTCACAATGCAGAATTCACTAACAAGAGCTCCCAAATGTTTAGCCAGGTCAGCCATCAATGCATAGCCACACATTCCATATCAACTCTTTTAATTTGATAATAGAAGGAGAACACAGGACAAAGCAAAATAATTGAGGGAACATTCATCAATGTGGCAATTACTGGTCTGCCTGACAAAAAATGTTCAAAACCTTGCATAAATAAAAAGAGTTCTTTATTTGTGCAAAAAGCTGCATACCTTACGCAAGTGACCTCCTTCCAGTTTCTGCCTCTTGGCAGAATGACTATCAACTGCAGATGAATTGCATAAGCCTCTCTCCTTTTGACCCAGTTGTGACTGAAATCTAAAAAATTAGAGAGATGTAATTTTAGAAAGTGACTCTATTACACTGAGAGGTCTCTGATTAAGCTTCCTCAAAGATGTAGACCCTGTTTGTTTTTGTATTTCAAAAGCATTTTTGAAAAAAATTGAAAATTTTTTATTTGCATCAAATTAATTTATTTTTTTTTTTGTGATTTTAGATCGTTTTGATGTGTTGATATCAAAAATAAATTTTAAAAAATAAAAAAAAATATTGTTTTGATGCATTTTTAAACAAAAAACACTTAGAAAAGAAACCGCCACCACAATACCAAGCTACCACAATACCAAATGAGCTCGTAATATGAGAAAGTGAATATATGGTAATTGCCTCTGACTTGAGCGCATAGCATGTCTTTTTTATGAGAGAAAAAAGTGCATCAACTACTAAATATTTTTCATAAAAGCAGATGAATGCTATATAGCATATACTAAACACAACGATCCCCATGTTTGCAAAAGATGAGCTTTAAAATTGAATGGACCACCTAACAAAAATCAGGGCAGATAAGCCACCGTGCATAAGAAAAGGGCTGGAGACTGTTAAGTGGTAGATTTATTTGAAATTTCATGAAAAAGAATAAGCGGCCACGAAATGCTCAAAAGCATAACTCTTCATCGGTACAAAGAGCAACAAGAAAAATTATTTTTGCTCAAAAGAATTTTTTTAGAATCACCTGGAACCACCAACTTGAGGGGTCTGATTTTGCTTAGCCAACTGACTAGCTGTAGGTTTCATCAAAGTTGAACTTCTGGGAAATGTTGGCTTGACAGAGGACTTCACCTTGGGTTTTGATTTATCAGTAGATTTCTGATGGCAAAAGGTCAATCCTGCAAGCACAAACAATGGAAGTATAGTTGGGAAGAGAACCATAAGAGATACAGTCAAACCATCACTTGTGCAAATTACTACAATCTTAGAGAGGATAGATTTCAGCTTAAGAAAACAGGTGATTAAAATTGTATGTATAAACAAACTTTTGAGAAATCAATTATTAGGATGGTATTAAGATATGATTGAAAAAACATGGTGTATATTTAAATTAGTGACCTGTTGCTAATTCTACTCGTTGATTTGAAACTTTTTGCAGGTTGCCACTCTGTATGTTGGTGAAGATCCCTCTGTATGTTCGTTCACATTCTGCAAAAACAACTCATTACATCCACCCCTCACTCAAAAAAGAATTCTGGATATTTTTTCTTATAGACAGGTTGTTAGCTATATAGTTTATGAGCTAGTGCTCAATTGAACTACCAGATTAAATCCATAGCTCTGTATATTTAATCATAAATGGCCTATTGAGAAAAAATTCCGCCAGAATTTTTCTGTCAATTAAATCAATCTGGGGGGCGGGGGGAAGGACTGGCCTAGCTAGGTTTACTTGAAGCTCTAGTAATCACAACCTAAAATCAGCTATAGTGAAGTAAAGGGCATATATACCCCCTAAACAAGCGTAATCATTGGTACCTCTATCGTCCACCTCTATTGCAGAAACTTTTGGACCCATATCATCATTGAGCAGAGAGGCCATATTTCCATCATCTTTAGATTTTGGAGAGGTATTAACATTTTCCAGTAGACAGTCCTCTCCTATCACTAACTTCGCCACAAATGCTGAAACATAAACAAATACATCAAAAAACAAAATCATCACAAATACTTAAAAAGAGAAATCAGAGTCAAAAATGAAAATAATCATCCAGTAGTGACAGTTTCTTTTATAAAAATGAAAACTTTTTAGTACAAAAATCATCATTCACATGTTCAAAAGTAAAAAAAAAAAGAAACTTTCATGAAATTGAAGCTAAATAAATCTCAGAATAACTAAACCACAACAACAACAACAACAAAAAATGAAACTTTCATGAAATTGAAGCTAAATAAAGCTCAGAAAAACTAAACCACAAAAAAAAACTACGTATAAAATTAAAAAATAAGGCTTGATGATTGTTACCATGAGCTCAATATTTCAATAATCAATCAAATAAAACCCAAAAATGAAAAAGTCAGGACTTTGAGACTCACGAGAAGCAGGATAACTCAAAGCCGTATCAAACCACCGCTCAGCTTCACGCGCCTCCGCGACTGACTCCTGGAGTGTGAAATCGAAGTACATTGCAGCATCAAACTCGTAATCAAGATCAACTTCACGCGCCTCGAAAACCATAAACTCCACCTCCATTTCCTCTTCCATCTCCATATCTCTCTAGAACACTTTCCCTCTCCTGTCAAAAATGTCTCAGTTTCTCTGTCTATAACCGCTTTAATGAGAGGAGAGGAGAGGAGAGGAGAGAAAAGAAACGGCGTTGATTCCGCTGTAAGAGCTCTCGCTAGCTAGCTAAACTTCTTACTGTATCATTCAATGCAATAAATAGATCACTTGAGTAAATACTATTTTTTTTCGTGATTTATTTTATTTAGCTGGCAGAAATAAATGAAAATAAACCGCAGAGGTACGGGGCCTTTGCTCCTCATAATAATATTATCTTTTAGATTCAATTTTAAGGAAACAATACACAATTTTAGATGTGAATGGTTTTTTACTAAACTTGATTTATGTTTTTTTATTTAAAAAAATTGAGAAATCTATGAAAACCATTAATATGGTGTTTGAAATAGTGATAACAGTAATTTTTTTAAGTAATTTTTACTTAAAAATATATCAAATATTATTTTTTAAAAATTTAATTTTAATATTATATTGTCAAAATCATCCAAAAATATTTTTAAAAAATGATTTAAAATAAAATAAAATAAAATTTCATGAGCAATTGCATTGTTGTGGAAACTGCTCTAAATCCAAAGAAATAGATTAAAAAAACAAAACAAAATCAAGGATCCAATGTAATACTTTGAAAAACTCGTTCGATATTGTGGCAACGAATATTTTTTAAAGTATTTTTTATTTAAAAATATATTGAAATAATTTTTTATTTTTAAAAATTTATTTTTGATATTAATCTATCAATATAAACATGTTTGTTTTGTGTTTCAAAAGTGTTTTTGAAAAAAATTAAAAATAAAAATTTGCTTCAAATTAATATTTTTTTGATATTTTTAAATCATTTTGATATACTGATATCAAAAATAATTTTTAAAAAATAAAAAATATTATTTTTTAAGTAAAAAATATTTTGAAAAGTAACGGTAATAATATTTCCAGACAGGTTAATAATTTAAATATATTTTAAAAAATAATATATTTTATCTAAATCCTTTTATAAAAATAAAATTAAAAAAAAAAAAAAACAATGTACTCTGGAACATGGAGCGCAGCCAGATGCAAGCAAAAAGATAAGGTTTGAGTTTTATAATATTTTTGGATTTATTTGTTGCCTTTTGCAACGATCCAAAAAATTTGAACTTAAGTTTATAATAAATAATATATATCAATTCTTGGATAACGTGTGTGAAAATGACTAGACAGTTTTGTCCCTGGGTATTTGGGAGAATGGCTGTCGTTGGGTTCTGAGTGGTGAGTAAGATTTGAATTGAGAGTAGGGGCAGGATGAGGAAATTAGTTGTTGAAGGGAATTAAGTTTTTGTCTTTAAACAGGGGGGCAACTGTTTATAGGGGATCGAGATTACTGTCGAGGAGACTGAAATTTCGGCGGGTGATCGAATTGCCCTTGTGGGTAAAAACTATTTACGATGTTTGACATTAACGGTTTTATTCGTTTTGTCCGGTAATGGGATCGGTTGTAGGGTCCGCTTTCAAAAATTCAAAAAAGAGAGAGGGACAAGGCAGACGAGAAACTGAGAAAGGGGACCTAAAATAAGGATGACTCCATGGATGTGTATATTTATTTATTATTAGCAAGGGAAGGGACCAACACTAGAAAATACCACATCATTGTCCAGTGCTCCTTTGCCAGCTGTATTATTTTTTTAATATAAATATATATATAATTATTGTTAAGGTGTTTTTTAATAAAATAAAATATTAATTTTAAACTCAAAATAAAATATATACTATTATTTTAAAAAATATTGATACGGTTGTGTATTAAGTGATTTTTTTTTCAAATATTTATATGGCGACATATTAGATCGATTTAAATTAACTTGTTAAATCTACAATTCAATTTATAAAACCATGATAACTTTATAAAAAAATAAATTATGAAAGTTAATTTCTAATCAATCAAATATTGAATGATAAAACTGAAAAAAAAATATATTAAATGAAATAAATCATCAAAAAATATTGAAGGATGAAATAAATTAAAAATAAAAAAAAATAAAGTTAACCCGGGTTAACACATGTTAAACTTATAACTCAGGTCATAAAGTAAGTAAAAAAAGTTACGAAACTCTATTTCTAACAAACCTAATGTTGAAGGTTGAAATTAAAAAAATAAATAAATTTATGAGACCGAGATAAACTTCACAAAAAATAAATTGAAAAAATTATGAAGTTCAGTTCCTAAATAACCCAACATTGAAGAATGCAATTAAAAAAAATGATTGGGTTATTAGAGGGTGAAATAAAAAAAAATTCAATTAAGAAATAAAAAAAGCTGGGTCAAACTAGGTCAACATGATAAACTGGTTATCTGGGTCATGAGATTGAGATAAACTTATAGAAAGAAAATAAAAAAAATTACAAACTTAATTTCCAACCAACTCAATATTGAAGGATGAGATTGAAAAAAAAATCAATTAGAAAAAGTAGCTAAAAAAACAAGAGTCAATCCGAGTTAACCTGGTAAACCCCCAACCTGAGTCATGAGATCAAAATAAATTCATAAAAATTAAAAAAATAAATTATAAAGTCTCACTTTTAATAAATCTAATATTAGAGTTTGAAATCAAGAAAAAAAAATGAAATTAATGAGATCGATATATGACGCAAAAAAAATATAATAAAGAAGTTATAAAATACAATTCTCAAACACAATTTAATATTAAATGATAATTTATTTATTTTTTTAAAAAAAATTTAAGTTGCTCAATAACTAAATTAAAAAAAAAACCACACGACATATTCAACTGAATAGTAATGTGGAGGTATGCTGCCATCATCTAATAACACACTTTAATATATATATTTTTTTAGTAACTTGACAATTGAGAGAGTTGGAGAATCGGTGGTCTCAATTTTGGCACCATTCATCAAACATTTTCTATTTGCCATTTGGAGACCCATCACTCGAGTTGAGAAGTTGCA
>Ga0325405_1003696_pt1 | contig 15713 bp, 12 predicted proteins | sample PopdelMetagenome_21_FD_205663 | JGI IMG/M metagenome (GOLD analysis project Ga0325405, IMG submission 205663) | Populus deltoides microbial communities from Bellville, Georgia, United States - Xylem-Control-R2 | ecosystem: Host-associated > Plants > Phyllosphere > Stem > Wood/Secondary xylem... | reverse complement strand
AAAATTACTCGCTTCATTTCATCGGAATTTCCCTTGGAAAGCTTGTCATATAACCAACAAAAATATTGTATGCAATTTCATCGGTTATTATTTAAAAATATATTTTTTAAAAATCTATTTAACAAAACTAGAAAAATAATTAAATAATTAAAATCTATTTAAAAATCCTATAAATAAATCAACTAAAAATTGATGTCAAATGAAAAAATAAATTCTACAACAACATTAATATAATTATTAAGAACAGAAAAATTTAAAAATAAAATAAAATAACAAATATAATAAAAAAAACACAAAAAAAGATGAAAAAAAAATTCATACCTTAATGTAGTTGCGAGTGAAGTTGAGAAGAGAAAAAAAATTCATAAAGTATGTTAATTAAAAAAAAATCAAGAAAAGAAAAGAAGAAAAGAGGAGAAGACATACTTGAGCATGGAGGAGAAGAGACGGAGTTGAGGAGAGAAGAGATGACAAAGAAAGGGATGTTGATGTTTTTTATATAAGGGGAAGAAGAAGAAGAAGAAGAGGCCCATTTGTTGTAAAATGAGGGATTCTAGTCTTTTTATTGGAGCATTTTACCGATGGTTTTATCACCAGATAATTAAATATTAATATTTTTAATCATTCATTCGGTGATTCCGTATGTAAAATTTAATTTAAATTTTTAATTCAATAATAAAATTTTAGAAACCGCCAAATATCACCAAAGACTTTTCAATCCGTCGGTGATTTCGTCTGTAATATTTAATTTAAATATTCAATTTAATAAAAAAAATTCAAAAACCCGCCAAATAACACTAATAACTTTTCAATTCGTCGGTGAATTTGTTTGTAAAGAAGAGAAATTAATAGTACAATTGAGAAGTAAACAGTTTTTCAGAATTCTTTGAAAAATACCGACGGAAAATTCCGTCGGTACTTCCGTTGGTAATTAACATGATAAACAGAGTCAAGGATATGTGAACAATTTACCAACGAGTTTACCAATGGATCTCAGTATATACCGAGAGAATACTTCTGTTGGTAAAATTCATTGCAATTTATTGATGGAAATATTCGTCAGTATTTTCTTTTATATTTATCACTTTTCTAGTAGTGATGTATTTATTAAAGAATGAGATATGTTTTAGTTAAAGTATACTTTGTTTTAGGATTTTGAAACTCCTTATCTAATATGAATAGTCTTTAATTATAAGATTTGGTTGAAGATATTGTATAGATCTCTAATATCTTGTAACAGTACAAATAGGGCAATAAAACTACTATGAATAATTGTCATCGTAATTTCAATTGAATTCAATTTATCTTTCTCTTTTATTATTTTTTTTCCTTCTTCTTTATCGCTTTTATAGTGCCTTTTTATTTATTTTCTTGCAATTAGGTTCTTTAATTTCTTCTAGACTTGTTTTCTTTCATAAATGGTGGTGGGCAAAACAAATAATCTTTATAAGTTTCAAGATTAGTATCCTTACAATTTGTTTGATTTTACGAGACTACTATCTGTCTCTGTTCAAAATTAAATTCTCAATTTATAAAAAGAAATTGAAAACAGTGATAGATTTATAACAAGTTATTATCTTGAATATTAACAAGAAATAACATGCCATTCCTCTTATTTCAAAACAAAGAAAACCCTTAATTTCCTTTGTATCAAAGTTAAGTTTATGCTTTATTATTCATTCTTGGTGTTGGTGGTAAATGGACGAGCAACATGCCATTAACATTAGTGAGGAGTAACACTTCCTCCCCTTTGTTTTCAAATAAGAAACATGTTTGCAAAATTTTACCACATCCAACCACACCTTCTAATCACTAAACTCTCTTTTCCTCAAAAACACTGTCTGATGGTTTTTATAGTTGCTTTCATCTTCTCATGCTTAATTTGGGCTGAGAGCACCATCAGGAATCTGCTGGATAATGCAATCTTTTTTGGAATTCAAATTTGAGGGTCGTTTACTTTTAATTTCCAGGGCAATTTCTACATAAATCATCACTCTAAAGGTAATTTATTCTTTGGCAAGAATGGAATTAAGACAACAAGTGTATAGGAGAATGGGAGAACTACATCAAATTTCATTTTTCTCCCTCGCAAAACCATCGGTTTGTTGCTACAAGCTTAATGGATTTTGTTTATCACAAGGATTTTTTTTTTCCTGTTTAGGGTCATAAAGTCATAAAAAAAAGGTTCAGATGGGTAGTAGGATTTTTTTTCTGGTAATGACTGGGATTGAACATTTAAATATGACAATTATTAAACTTGTAAAAGACAAGGTCATTGCCTTTGGGTTGAGTCCAAAAGGCAACAAAATTGTTTAGTCCAAGGGACAATAATTTTCAATAAGATAATACAAGAAAGTCAACTACAATTTTCTCCTTTTCTTTTTAATTATATTAAATATAACAACAAAGCTTGGTTAAATTTGATTCAATTTTGCAATAGTCCTTCAGATTTAATAATAAAAAAAAAACAAAGAAAGAGAGAGTTATTTAGAGTGTAGATTTTGCGGTTTATGGTTTAAAGAAAAAAATAAATTTTAAAAAAATATTTTTACATATTGTTTTAAAAATATAGATTTTTTTTAAAAAAATATTCGATTAAAAATATTATAAAATAGATTTTCACATATAAACAAACAAGTATATATGAATAAAAATAATTTATTTTATAAAATCAAGATTTGAAATATAATTATATTTAGAACAATTTTTATTAACTAAACAAGTTTTTCTTTATAATTGGATAAAAAACAGAATGCGACAATCACAACAGCAGATTAATGAGAAATAGTTATTTATTAATCAAGATTAACAAAGCCCCCGAAGAATCTTCCCTTGCCCATCCAGCCAAACTTCTTCTTCTTTTTTAAATAAAAGGTATTATATTAAACCCCTTTTAACGCGTTCACTTTTAGCTGATAAAAGACAGAGTCCTTTGCTAATTTGGCCTCACCAAGAAAATTAACATGGATTTAATACTATACTGTGAGATGATGTTAACATGGTTGTCTATTTGAAATACAAGAGTAAGATGTGATAAACTAGCTATTAATGTATTTGGTATTGATCACCCCAAAGTCTTCTCTCATTCACCTGTTTCTTTTTTTTTTTTTTAAGTTTAACGTGGGTGTCCGGGCAAGTCTACGTGCACCTCGACTAATTCCACGGGCTTTGAAGTTAACGACCATGTAAGTCTCCAGTGACCATTATATAAGTAACCACAGGGCTTGATCCTGAGACCACAGAGGGAGCAAACCTCTAAATCCCAAGCTTTTACCACTAGGCCACCACCTAGATGGTTATATTCACCTATTTCTTGATCAATAATTGGTATTACATTTACATTACGATGAGATCAGATTGTCTGTAAGGATTTGCTTGGAGGAGAAGGAGAAGGCAATAGACAAGAAAAATCGTCTCTTATCATCAACAATATTCAGCTTCTTCTTCGTCTTGTTTGCTGATGCAAAACACAAGTCAGCTGTTCTTATGATCTGTTGGTAAGTCTCTCTGGATCATGCGTCTTCTTTGTTTAAGATTATAAATACGAGTTTGATAAGTTTGTTTCATGAACGTATCAATTCTTCCATTTGTAATTCTTTTTGCTCAGCTAGTGACTGTTCTTGCAATGAAAGTAATAGCAAGCTAGCATTGGTAGCAAGTGACGAGTGATCAAATCAAGATAGATCATATCAAATTAAGCTAGTATATATCCATCGTTAAGAGTTTGAGGAATTTTCTGATAAATATAAGTTGTGTGGGTTCTTGTACTATTAGACTTCAATTTCTCTTAACGAATGTTCAGCTTTTGAAGTGGGGTGCTCTTTGTATGTCTTTAGGAGAAAAAGGAGAGCACTTCTTGATTTCGATTCTTAGTGATTGAGGAAGACACGATCTTGTAACTGCCTGATATGGCATCTTCATCTGCTGTTGCTCATAAATGGAAGTATGATGTGTTCCTTAGTTTTAGAGGCAAGGATACGCGCAATAATTTTACCAGCCATCTTTATGATGCTTTGTGTCGTAAGAAAATCAAGACCTTCATTGATGATGGACTTGAAAGAGGAGAAGAAATTACCCCTGCCCTTCTGAAAACGATTGAAGAATCAAGAATTTCTGTAGTAATTTTCTCCAAGAACTACGCATCTTCTCCGTGGTGTGTGGATGAACTGGTGAAAATACTTGAATGCAAAGAGACTTATGGGCAGATTGTTTTACCGGTCTTCTATCATGTGGACCCATCTGATGTTGATGAACAGACTGGGAGTTTTGGAAATGCATTTTCCGAGCTTGAAAGAAATTTTAAGGTGAAGATGGACAAGGTGCCAAGGTGGAGGACTGACTTGACAAACGCAGCCAATATATCTGGATGGGATTCACGGGTTACTAGGTAACTATAGATTCTTATCTTCAATTTTTTTTTTCTGGAATTATAGCAATTAAAAGTCATTTATAGCAATTAAAATTTCTTGTGCATATTATAGTATTTTTTCCTCTCCTGGAAATTATTTTTGTTGAAAAGGCACAAGTCTGTTCTGTTTTTTAGTGGAAAACTAACTTCCATCAACAGCCAATGGAAACCTCACCTTTGACAAAATTTTCATATAATAATAAAAAACAATCACTCCCATACATTACCTACATTCACCAGTTTCTTATAGATTTCTTATAGATGTAAAGACGCAATTTGTGTAAGATACATTACTTGCATTCACCAATTTCATTTTTTGCAGTCCGGAGGCCAAACTCATAAGAGAAGTTGTGCAAACTATCTGTAAGAGGTTAAATCGTGCTTCCCCATGCAAATTAAGAGGTCTGGTTGGAGTAGATTCACGCATTGAGAAAATCAACAAATTACTATCCATTGTGTCATCAGATGTCCGCATTATAGGAATTTGGGGCATGGGTGGTATAGGCAAGACAACTATTGCGGAAGCTTTCTTCTATAGCATCTCAAGTCAATATGAAGGCTGCCAATTTCTTCCGAACATAAGGCAGGAATCAGAAAAGGGTCGATTAAGTGATCTACGAGATGAACTTCTTTCTAAACTACTGGAGGAAGAAAATCTTCGCGTTGGCACACCACATATAGGACCTACTTTCATCAGGGATAGACTCTGCCAAAAGAAAATTCTCCTTGTTTTGGATGATGTGAATGATGTACGACAATTCCAGCATTTAATTGAAGTGCCTCTGATTGGTGCAGGAAGTGTTGTTGTTGTAACATCAAGAGACAAGCAAGTACTTAAGAATATAGCTGATGAAATATACGAGGTTGAGGAATTAAACTCCCACGAAGCTCTTCAACTCTTTAGCTTGAATGCTTTTAAGGGAAACCACCCCCCAAAAGCTTATATGGAGTTGTCAATCACGGCAATAAATTATGCCAAAGGGAACCCATTAGCTCTTCAAGTTTTGGGTTCCTACTTATTTGACAAAGGGAGACATTTTTGGGAATCTCAATTAAATGAGATTGAAAGCTTTCCTGAGCTGAATATTTATGACTTGCTGAGAATAGGCTTTGATGCACTACGTGATAATAACACGAAGAGTATATTTCTCGACATTGCATGTTTCTTTAGAGGGCATCAAGTTGATTTTGTAAAGCGGATACTAGATGGCTGCGGTTTCAAAACAGATATTGGATTTAGTGTTCTCATTGACAGGTGTCTCATTAAAATTTCAGATGACAAGGTTGAAATGCATGATCTTTTGCAAGAAATGGCCCGTGAAGTTGTTCGAAAAGAATCTCTTGACGAGCTAGGAAGACAGAGCAGATTGTGGAGTCCTAAAGATATATATCAAGTTTTGACCAATAATCTGGTGAGATTCATATACTCGTAAGTTTTCCTTTTCACATGCAATGCAATATGGTTTTAGTAGTAAGTTTAAAATCTTACTTCAAACTTTCTTTCACCTTCACTGGTTTTCAGGGAACTGGAAAAGTTGAAGGGATATTCTTGGATGTTTCAAAAATAAGAGAAATTGAGTTGAGTTCTACAGCCTTGGAAAGGATGTATAAACTTAGACTGCTAAAAATTTATAATTCTGAAGCTGGAGTTAAATGCAGAGTGCACCTTCCTCATGGCCTCAAGTCTCTTTCTGAAGAGTTGAGGTATCTCCATTGGGATGGATACCCTCTGACATCTTTGCCTAGCAATTTTCGTCCACTGAACCTTGTTGAAATTAACCTATCATCTAGCAAGGTTAAGCAACTGTGGAGAGGAGACCAGGTACTCTAAAATAACTCTGTGCATGCATAGTTCTTTCTTCGAAATTAAGTGTACATGGTATGCACGTGTAATTTCTTTCCGTTGATTTCATTTTGCTTCAGAATCTCGTCAATTTAAAAGATGTCAACCTCAGCAATTGTGAGCACATAACTTCCCTGCCAGACCTTTCAAAGGCCAGAAACCTTGAGAGATTGAATCTTCAGTTCTGTAAAAGTTTGGTCAAGTTTCCTTCATCTGTTCAGCATCTGGACAAGCTTGTTGATTTAGATTTGAGAGGCTGCAAAAGACTAATCAATCTTCCCAGTAGAATTAATTCAAGTTGTCTGGAGACTCTGAATCTTTCTGGCTGTGCAAGTCTCAAGAAGTGCCCAGAGACTGCAAGGAAACTGACATATTTAAATTTAAATGAGACTGCTGTTGACGAGCTTCCCCAATCAATTGGGGAACTCACTAGACTTGTTGCGTTGAATTTGAAGAACTGCAACCTCCTGGTGAATCTTCCAGAAAACATGTATTTGCTGACATCTCTTCTAATTGCTGACTTCTCTGGCTGCTCTTCTATCAGCAGGCTTCCCGACTTTTCGAGGAATATAAGATACTTGTACTTGAACGGATCTGCAATAGAAGAACTGCCATCTTCAATTGGTGATCTAAGGAAACTCATTTATTTAGATCTAGTTGGCTGCAACAGGCTAAAGAATCTACCGGGTGCGGTTTCTAAGTTAGTATGTCTTGAAAAACTTGATCTTTCTGGTTGCTCGAGTATCACGGAGTTTCCAAAGGTTTCAAATAATATAAAGGAGCTGTATTTAGATGGGACAGCAATACGAGAGATTCCCTCTTCAATAGAATGTTTGTGTGAACTTAATGAATTGCACCTGCGAAACTGCAAACAATTTGAGATTCTTCCAAGCAGCATCTGCAAGTTGAGAAAACTGCAGAGGCTTAATCTCTCAGGTTGCCTCCAATTTAGGGATTTTCCAGAAGTTTTGGAGCCGATGGTATGTTTGAGATATCTCTATTTAGAACAAACAAGCATCACAAAGTTGCCTTCACCGATTGGAAATCTGATGGGACTTGCCTGCTTGGAAGTGGGAAACTGCAATGATCTAATAAATATCGAATGTCTTGGTGACTTGCAATTGCCCGAGAGATGCGTGGATTTAGATTGTTTGCGTAAGCTAAATCTAGATGGTTGCTGTCTATCGGAAGTGCCGCACAGTCTTGGTCTTTTATCGTCACTGGAAGTGTTAGATCTAAGTGGAAACAATTTTAGTACTATACCTATAACCATCAATAAACTCTTTGAGTTGCAATATCTAGGATTAAGGAATTGCAAGAGACTTCAATCATTACCGGAGCTTCCACCACGGCTATCAAAGTTGGATGTAGACAATTGCAATAGTTTGAGAACAATATCAAGCTCATCAACTGTAGTTGAGGGGAACATTTTTGAATTCATTTTCACTAATTGCTTGAGATTGCGTGGGATCAATGAAATCTTGGCGTACTCATTATTGAAATTTCAACTTTATACCAAAAAGTTATACCATCAGGTCTGTGTCTCAAACCTCTGATATGCATCTTTTTTTTTTTCTCTATTTGCCACCTTTCATTTGATAAAGATTTATTTGAATTGCGTTAACAGCTGCCCGATGTTCCTGAAGGGGCATGTAGTTTCTGCCTCCCTGGAGGTGTGACTCCGGAGTGGTTTAGGCATCAAAGTTGGAGATCTACAGTAAAATGCCAGCTATCTTCACATTGGGCTAACAGCGAGTTCTTGGGTTTTTCTCTTTGCGGTGTCATTGCATTCCGTTCTGTCAGCCATAGTTTGCAAGTTAAATGCACATATCACTTCCGCAATGAGCACGGTTATAGCCATGATATCTATTGCTATCTCCATGGCTGGTATGATGAGAAGTGCATCAAGTCAGAACACATATTTGTGGGATTGGATCCCTGTTTGGTTGCAATAAAAGATGAAAGTTTTAGTGAATACAGTGAGGTATCAGTTGAATTCCAACCGGAAGATATGGATGGCAATCTCTTACCTTTAAATCATTGTCAAGTGGTCGAGTGTGGGGTCCGTCCACTGTATAAAGATGAGATACATTGCTTTGATTTGATCATGCAAGACTATTATCGTTTTTATCCTCCGGATCGTGATGGATAGGAAGCAATGTTCCAAGCCAAGAGAGCAAGGTTCGAAGGCATGAGATGGGAGGATTATTCTGCCATGTGTAGGACCTATGAATTCTTGGCGATCTCCTTATCGCATTCCGTAAAGTTATATCGTCTGGTTTGTTTCTCAAACCTCTGTTATGTTTTTTTTCTTTCCTTCTCTATTTGCCATGTCTTAATTTTAAAAAGATTCTATTTTAATTGTGTTAACAGAGGATGCCCAATGTTCCAAAAAGGGTATATAGTTTCAGCCACCCCGGAGATGTAACGCCGGAGTGGTTTAGTCATCAAAGTTGGGGATCTACAGTAACATTCCAGCTATCTTCATATCAGACTAATACCAAGTTCTTCGGTTTCTATCTTTGCGTTGTCGTTGCATTTCATTCTGTCAGCCAGAGGTTGCAAGTTAAATGCACATATCACTTCCGCAATGCACACGGTGATAGCCATGATCTCTATTGCTATCTCCATGATCGGGATGGGAAGCGCATCTACTCAGATCACATAATCGTGGGACTTGATCGCTGTCTGGTTACCAAAGAAGATTACATGTTTAGTGAATACATTGAGATCTCAGTTGAATTCCAACCGGAAGATAAGAGCGGCAATCTCTTACCTTTAAAACATTGTCAAGTGCTTGAGTGTGGGGTCCGTCCAGTGTATCAAGATGAGATACATTTCTTTGATTTGATCACGAAAGACTTTTATTGTACTGATTCTCCGGATCGAGATGGATTGGAAGCAATGTTCCAAGCCAAGAGAGCAAGGTTCGAAGGCATGAGAGGGGATGAAATTGGCTATGTTTCTGCCCGGAGAAAAATGAGAAGGCATGATTCATATTTCACTTGGATTTAGTAATATATATATAAAAACAATACAGTGGTATGCCGAAATACTATGAAGCCACAACATACTGTTCTATTTTACAAGCACCTATGTGCTGTGCATTGATCACATATTTGGATAAAATATCATGTCTTTCGTAGATAGTTTGTCCGTTGAGTTGAGAGAGTCGTCTCCTTCGTTGGTGTAATTTTTTATTTTCTTTCATGTGAGTAAAATTAGTTGTTTTTGAGGATGTAATCAATTTTCCGAACCACGTGTATTCTTAAAAAAAATTGAAGTTGATTGTTTTTACCAGTACATTTTTGTACTGGTAAATTTGTGAAAAAAAATTACGGTCTCGTAAAACTTTGGATTAATGAAATCTCTACACATATATTTGATACTTAATCTGATAATATTCTCAGTAAATCATAAAATACTAAGTGGTATTGCATAATATAAATATATTAGAACTTCTATAATTCATTAGTGGTGTTCTATATTTTAAGAAAATAAAATATAAAATATCTCAAGAGAAATTAAATGGAATGGGCTAAGGATTTGAAATGAGAATTTCATAATGTTTTACTGGACTCTAATAATTAAACAATACAACTAATAAAGTATCTGAAAAACTTCACTTGTATTTAAGCTTTTCACAACTATTAATAAATTAGCTCCTGAATTACTTGATCATAAAATAATAGTTAGAGGGAGTCGGTATCTATTAGCATTGTCACCGCACATTGTTCTTTTATAAAACACATTGTTATGAGAAATTTTAAAAACACTTTGATTGTCAAATGATACAATGTGGCATTTGAGAAATGAAGCCATCACAACCACAATTACTTGGAGCATACATCTGTAAAAGCCTGATGCTCTATGTCACGGGGTTAAATTTTTCACACCAAATTTCAACCCAATGTGGCAGCCTAGTCCCAACTAGACTCAACCTTTCCTCGCCAATCCCACTCATGTTTGCCTAGCAACTAAGTGTTTACCTCACTCGAGAGGTTTTCCCTACTTTCCCAAGTTACGTAGACAAGCAGAATACACAAGTAGATTGCACAACACAAAGCACATCGAGAATACAAGAAGAACTCTCAACCTTTATTTACTTTGTCAATAAAGGTTTACACAATATGTGCTATGCACAAAATTCGCATGCCACACAATCAAGCTTACACACGTTATTTCCTCTCTATGCATTCGCCTTACAACTAAGAGCATCAACAACTATTTATAGCCAAGTATGTGAGCTGCAAGGCACACCCATGATCCCTATTTTTAAGGACATAGTGGGGCACTTTCTCCCCCATGATCTCCATAATCTTAGTGGCCTATTTTTTAACAAGTAGTGGACGGTTACTGCCCATGATCCAGCAGCTTGTAGAGCAATGCTCTGATTAGCCCCCACGTTTTGCCTGATGATCCCATGATCTAGAAAGTCCATGACTGCCACTAACCCATGTTCTGCATGCCCATCTAGCAGCCCCATCTGTCAGCTCTTGCTTCGTTAGCTATTAAGTCACTTGTGTGCCTTGGACATTACTTCGCCCAAGTTTTAGATCGTGCCAATTCAAGTCACTAACTTGCACAAGCTGTTGTGTGCTGCCGAATTCGCATCTGCGTGCAGGCTGCCAATTCCTGCACTGCCGAATTCAGATTTGCGTGCAAGTTGCCAATGTTTGTGCTGCCAAATTCCTCGACAGCCCTTGTTCTCATCAGTCTATCCCCCTAACGAGTTTTCCTGCTTGGCTTAGACATTCCAGCGTCCAGCCCATGTTCGTCAACAATCTGCGTTGCCAATTTTTCCCACTGTTGGCATGGCTGCCAGCCCCCTTAGGCACTGTTTTGGACAAACTGCCCAAGTGTGCACCTCGTGCACATTTGACACTATTACACTCTACTTCTATACTAAGGCACAATGTAAATATATATTTTTTTTCTATGAAGTGATTGAATCCTCTAGAAAGAAATGAACTCTCCATCCATTAGTTGGGTGATGATTAGTGGGATCATCAATCTAATTTGCATTAGAATAAGTGACCAACTCAAGAGATGATTGTGCTAAAAAAAGGAGATTATGTAATAAAGTATAGCTTAAAACCTATTTGTTTTTGCATTTCAAAAACGTTTTTGAAAAAAATAATTTTTATTTATTTTTTCCTTTGCTTCAAAATAATTTTTTTGGTGTTTTCAAATTGTTTTAATATGTTGATGTAAAAAGTGATTATTTTTTTAAAAAAAACAACATTATTTCAATGCTTTTCTAATAAAAACACACTTTAAAAAATAATTGTAACCAACCTCAAAATGAGTGGTGCGAGGAGCATGCTTAAACTAAATAACAATATGAACAACATATTTTATATCAAGAAGAGTGCAATAAAATACAAGACTTTCAACCAATTGACAATATAGTGTGGGATCATAAAGTAGAGTACCATCACTAAGAGTAATCTTAACATTAGTCTCAATCAATGTCATAATAGCTTTAATGTTAGTTAGAGGAACACGAGACAATAGATATGCATCATACATAACCAGTGATAAGTAGTGTCGCATGTGTGTGGTGTTGTGATGATCGTCCATTCTCATAAGTGTATCTATCTCGCAAATACAGGGAGATAAGAAATTCTTGTCTTTTAGTAGTGAAAAAAGAAATGGGAGTCATCACCTAATATTTTGGTCACTTGGAACTCTAACTAGTCTCCGAGATCAGGCACAATGGTTGTATAAAGGAAATGTATTAGCACCCCAAATATGCCCTACCTAAGGTAAGCTATATTGTTTAATTGTCTAACAAAAACTAAGGTCTTATCGTGTTTTTTAATTGGTGGTTCGTCTATGGTTTAGGAAAAGTCCTCCTCGATAAGGAGATTCTTATATTATCGAGTAAAACCTAACTGTTCTAACGTCAACAAAAGAATTTAATATCTAGAATATATCTTACGTATTAAGGTCGTAACCCCAAATACTAAAAGAAAACAAAATAATTTTTTTGTTATTTTTAAAATTTTGGCCTAGTTCTCGTGATTTTAATAAACTGGTTATTAAAGCCAAAATGCATGCTAAACATATTTTTGAATTTTTGTTGTATGAAAATATGATATGATTTTTTTCTTTGAGAGACTTGGCCGTATGCATGAAAAAAAATGTTTTTTAAATTCTTTTCAATGTTTTGATGAAAACCGGGTATTTTAATACCAAATTTGTATCTTTACAGTATGAAAATACAAACCAATATTAGGCAAAATTCAAACCAATATTATGCATGCTAATACATATTTTTGAATTTTTGTTGTATGAAAATATGATGTGATTTTTTTCTTTGAGAGACTTGGCCGTATGAATGAAAACAAAAATATTTTTTTAGAATTTTTCAATGTTTTGATGAAAATCGGGTATTTTAATACCAAATTTGTATCTTTACGGTATGAAAATACAAACCAATATTAGACAAAATTCAAACCAATATTATGCACGCTAATACATATTTTTGAATTTTTGTTGTATAAAAATATGATATGATTTTTTTTCTTTGAGAAACTTGGCCGTATGCATGAAAACAAATTTTTTTTAAAAAAAATTTCAATGTTTTGACAAAAACCGAGTATTTTAATACCAAATTTGTATCTTTATAGTATAAAAATACAAACCAATATTAGGCAAAATTCAAACCAATATTATTCATGCTAATACATATTTTTGAATTTTTGTTGTATGAAAATATGATATATTTTTTTTTCTTTGAGAGACCTAGCCTTATGCATGAAAACAAAAATATTTTTTAAAAATTTTTCAATGTTTTGATGAAAACTAGGTATTTTAATACCAAATTTATATCTTTATAGTATGAAAATACAAACTAATATTAGGTAAAATTCAGTAGAAAAATACGTAGAAAAATAACAAATTTTCTAAAATAATTTTTTTTAGATTGGGCTGAACCTGACCCAATGCATTTTGGTCAAGTCCAGCCTAGTAAACAGTGGAGTATCTCTCCACTGTTCATTTGCAGAATGGTGGAGGCCATGAAGATGCAGAAGGAGGAGGAGAGACTGACCTGGTGGTGATGGTGCTGTCATGGACGATGGCTTTTAATGGAGTTGTTGTGGTGGGGACGGGGAGGAATAATGGCAGCTGCTGCAATTCTTCTTCTCCTTTGTGCAGAGACACAACCCTCCTCCTTTTCTTAATGGTTTTCTCTGTTTTCCCTTCTTTTTTTCTTTCCCTTATGTTTTGTTCACTTTGTTTTGCTCTCAACTTTCATGTTTCTTCCTCGTTTTCTATTTGTTTCTATTTTTCTTCTGTTGTTCGTCTTCCCCAATCTTCTATATCTTTTTCTCTTCCCTTGTTTCCTTCTTTCTATTCTGTTCTCTGTTAAAAAAACAATCTTTCCTGTTTTTTCTTTCTTTCTCCCTAGCTCTCTCTAAAGACATCTATTTTTTGCTCTCTATTTTTTTTCTCTTTTTTTCCCCTTGTAACCTCCTTGTTTTTCTCAAATACGCCTAGTTCGTTCCCCAAAATTTTTCCTTCAATCTAACATTCCCCCCTTTTTTTGTTTGTCCCTCTCCTGTATATATAGGAGGCCAGGGGAGAGAGCCACCCTGTCCTGTCCAGTCATGGGACAGGGTAGGGTGGCTAGGGCAGTCTCTGTGCAGTCCCCTCACAGCTGCTTGTAGGGCATGGCTCCCTTGTTCAATCTTCATAATGGTTGCAGGTGAGGGGTGTGGGTTATGTCAGTCATCTTCCAAGTGGGAGAAGGAGAGGGAGATAGTGGCATTGCAGGGGAGAGAATCTTCTTCTTCCCCTGCCTCTACGTGTCCGAAGGAAGAAGAAGACCCATTTTGGCTTCTTTCCTCTTTTTGTCAATGAAATGAATAGTGCATGAAACGACGCTGTTTTACCCAAAACACGCCGTTTTAAGTGGAAAATGGCGCTAAAGCGCGTCAAATTCCAAAATCAATCCCTGGTGTTGGCTGTATTTTTCACTTTAGCCCTTAGTGCGGATTTTTTCAATCAAACCCTTAATTGGCTTAAAACTTCAATTAGACCCTTGATTTGACCACATCAATTCTCAAAAAATATAATTTGACCCCAAAATTTTAATTTCTTCTAATTAAAGCCTAAATTGACTTTAAAATCAACTTTTCTTGCAATTAAACCTTCAACAACATTTAATTGAGTCCATAAACATCTGATTTTGGATATTTCTTTCTTAAATTGATTTTTTTTAATCAACAAAGCTCTCATCAGTCAATAATATACTGTCAAATTTCAATCTTTATATTTTTGCATATTCTTCAACAATTTTTGACCATTTTCTGGGTGCTCTGACTTCTTCTCACTGTCATTATTTTTTTGGTTTTCTTCGGTATATATTTTTTTGACTTTTTTTATTTTTATTTTTTTGTGCGGGGACCAAAAATAGGTTATAACAAGTAGTAACTACTATCATTTGAAGAAACTATCAAGCCTAAAAAATAACATAGAATTGCTAAGTTACATGATATCCTAAAAGTAATCTTAAGAAGCTTGTTGGAGACCATATAAAGGTAGATGAAGATGACAAAGTTTTTTTAGTTTGATTATAACCTAAAGGAGGATGTATACATACTATTTTTTTTAAAAAAAAAAAGAAATCTCTATTAAAAAAAGACATTTTAACATCCATTTAAAATAAATTTCACTATTTGACATCGACTAGTAGTCTCCAGTTTGAGGTAAGAAGATTAGTCGAAGAAAAAGTCTCTTTGAGTCAATGAGAACATTGCAAAATTATACCATTCTGAGAATTTTTTTTTTTTGGGAAAACACTATCCTTATACTCCATTACATTATCTGGAAGAAAAAAAATTAATAGGATATGGAAATTGATTTAAACTCGAATCAAGATCCAAGTATAATATACATATCGTCGTACAAATTAAAAAAAAATTCTTAGATCCACTTTTGTGGAAATTGCAGAAGATTACTAAATTTTATAGTAAGTTGGGACAAGCAATAGAATTAGAAGTTTTTTTAGCTCATCTTTTAAAGGTTCCATCTCATGTTTTTTTTTTTAGGTTGGCGTTATTTTTATGGGTATTTGATATTCTCATCTTGACAATTACACATGTGGGTATTTAATAGTGATAGCTGGTTAAAAAAAAAATTATTCTTAGTTGCTTTTGACATTTGAAAGAAACTTGGATACCCTATTAATTGTAGGACGGTGACAATTGATCATTATTTTGATTATTAATCATTATTTTCAGTTAATCTTTGATACTTTCAGTTAAGAAAATCAGTTAATAATATAATTTTACAATTATATTATTAAATTTAGCTCTAGATTATATTAAATTAAACAATTTGTTGAGATATTAATAGTGTGAAAGTTTTAGTTAAGAGAGAGCCAAATGAATTTTGACATTTTTTTCAGATTTTAAAAAATATTTTTTAGTGGATATATATATATATATATAT
>Ga0325405_1003692_pt1 | contig 15723 bp, 7 predicted proteins | sample PopdelMetagenome_21_FD_205663 | JGI IMG/M metagenome (GOLD analysis project Ga0325405, IMG submission 205663) | Populus deltoides microbial communities from Bellville, Georgia, United States - Xylem-Control-R2 | ecosystem: Host-associated > Plants > Phyllosphere > Stem > Wood/Secondary xylem... | reverse complement strand
ATAAATAATTTAATACACGCGTGTGTGTCTCTATATATATATATATATATATATATATATATATATATATATATATATATGTTTTAGTCCTTATATTTAATTAATTTTCAAAATAGACTCCATAATTTAGGATTTTTATGAAAACCGAATTGAAAATATTAAAAACTAAACCAAAAACTAAATAACTAATTTTTTGTTAAAAAATTCAATTTTTAATTTGAAAAAATATATATAATATTGTTTAGTTCAATTTAATTTTTCACTTAAAATCAAATGTTGCTCACCTCTGTGATGAGGGAGGGGTTATGGTTTAAAGGAGAAATAACAAAATTATTAAACTGGAACATTTCCATGGCATAACCTAAGGCTTAGTCCTGAGGTGGGTAATTTTATCTGAATTGAATCATGTCAACTTAAAACAGTATTATTTTATGAATTTTTTTAAATTACAATGATATTATTTAGAAAAAAAAATAAAGTAAAACTAGATTTTGATTATGTAATAATGTTATGGTTGCTCTTCTTAAATCAATTAATTTTAACTATATCAATTCATATTAAATTTAATTTAAAGCTCAATTTAAGTTAATTCTCGAATTAATTCATATATTAATTTTAACTATATCAATTCATATTATTTAATTCTTTTTAACTATTACATTACTTACTTTTATTTAATTGGGGATTTAATTGTTTGTTTGAGAAAATTGAAGAGGAATTTTGATGGATTCAGAGACGTTAGAAGTGTTATTAAACCCGCTAGAACCTCACGGGTCAACTTAAGAATCTGAAGATTTTAGAATTTAACTCAAATCAAGTTTTATTGTTAAATTAAGTGAAAGTCGGCCTGATGAAACTATATCAATATGGTAGATCAACTTTGTATCTATCAAATTTATCTTTTAAAATTAATGATGTTGTTATAATTTTTTAAAAAATATATATCTTAAAATAATATTATTTTAAATTTAATCACTCAACCAATAACCTGTATAAGTTTTATAAGTATTCATGAGAGACAAAAAGAAAAAGAAAGATAGACAAAGCATGCCCCAAAAATAGTACAAGAAAAAACAATAATGAGAGAAAGATGAGGGAACATATGTATAACAGTTTTTATTAACTAAATAAACTTAAAGTTATAATTATTAATATTAAATTCAAAATATATTACGTAGTTTAATAAATTAGGTTTTGATTGAATTGATTAAGTTATGAGTTGATTTATTTAGTTAATTAAGTTTGATTGAGTCAATTTTCACTTGAGTTTTTTTAAATATAAATCAAGTTAGTTTTAGATATCTTGAATTTAATTTAATAATGCTGATTAAAACTGCATGGTAGGAAAAAAAAAATGAATTGCATAAAACTAATTAACTGAGAACTTGTATTCTTCTTATAAAGTTACCCCATGTCAGTTTTTTTTTTTAAAAAAAAAACATGAATAAAAGGTTACCGCTAGGAAGCTCACTTTGCATGACGATGATGGATATGGAAGACTTGCCACTTTCTTTATGGAAATAACGTGTGGAAAATTATGCTTTAATTTTGATGGCGATGGTAAAATTAAACAGTATCGTTGATAAAATGAACAACAAATGATAATATTTGTAAAATACTTCATATCATTGTCATCACAATAAGTCTTTTTTTTTGTTCTTTCTAAAGTACTTATCAGTTTATTTTTTGTAACACAATCAACAAGTAACATGGGGATAGGAATTTGCAGTGTAAGATGAGTTTGTGAGACTATTGTCAATTTGCTTCTTTTTTCTTTTTTCTTTTCTTTCTATAGTTCTTATCAGTTTATTTTTTGTAACACGGTCATCACGTAAGATGGATAGAAATTTACAGTGTAAGATGGGTATGTGAGACTATTGCCATTTGCATTTTTTCCACGATATATATAGGCCAGTGATATGGTCCATGAGACCATTGCTATCAAGGGTTTTTTTGTTTTTTCTACTAGATGGGTCCATGAGACCATTGCTATCAAGGGTTTTTTATTTTTTCTACTAGATGGGTCCATGAGACTTTTGCTCCATAAGCTTGGGAATAGATAATATGCTTTAATTTCAATTTAGTTTATAAAAAAATTAAATGCTTAAGCATAAAAAATAAATCTCAAGTGTTAGAATGCAACCATCGATTAATTGATGGACAATAGACCTTAGATAATTAATATATGACGCATCTTTCAATGGAAATGTAATGCTTTACTAGAATATCATTTTTTTGTATTTATTTTCTGGTTATTTTTAATTTTTTTTCATCAATATTACTAACATAAATTGGCTATGTATTTTGAATCTTGAAGGATTGAGAGATGAAAAACATAAAAGAAAGAGAGACAAGCCAGTTCAATAGTGAATGAGAGAGAGGAGAGAACAAAAGTGGAGCAGTTTTTATTAACTATATAAATTTTATATATAATTACTAATATTAAATTCAAAATATGTACATATTGCAAATGTTTAATAGAAATGATTTTTATAAACATATATGGCTTAACAATATTATTAATCAACTCTTAATATCTTTCATTTTATATATATATATATTAAAAGTTAATATTAAAACCTATTATATTAATTTGTGAATGTATTTACTTGGATGTGAATTATATTTCCATTTTTTTTATTAAAAAAAACAATTTCTATATGCTACAACTAGCTTAAGAAAGTCATGTTCATCATGACCATAGAGTAAAAAAAATAAAATTGAATTGCACAAAAGTAATTAATCGAAACTTATATTCCATCTTAAAACGTTGACTCCAAGTCAAGGTTTTTTTTTTAAAAGAAAAAACATGAATAAAAGGTTAATGCTAGGCACCCCAAGTCAAGTCTTCTCTATGGATCCTTCCTCCCTAAATAAGCTCACACCAAGTAATCCTTCGTGCTTCATGAGGTTCCAAAAGCTGAAAATATACTCATTTTCCAAAGCTGAAAATATTATTCATCGTCATTAGGGATACCAACTTCCATCCTTGAGAAAGAGTCATTATCCTTGATTAAAATACTATATTGAATATTGAAAAAACAAATTTTGCTGCTGATTGTTTTTAGAATTTTAGCTCCAAATCTACCGTATTCGACAGAAAGATATATCAACGGGTTAGGTTGTATATTAATTGAAAAACTAATTAATTTTTTTATCCTAATAACTTTAAGAATGCACCTCTAATTATATTAATATAATATATTTAATAAAATTCCCTAAACTACTGTATGTCTCTAATAGTGAAAATACCACTATAATTGGTGGCAATCCTCCAGTTCCAAGCGTCATGCATTTTTTTCTCGGGATGGATCCGACACACAATCACCATCATGCATTTATGAGTCTGTAAGACTATTGCTATCTGCACTTTGGTCCCCCATAGCGTCGCTTTTCCTCGAGATGAGGCCGTGAGACCATTTCTAACCATCATGAATTTTTTTCACGAGATGGGTTCGTGGAAAAACTTTGGTTTAATTGGGAATTTAGGGGTTTGATTGAGAAAATAAAAGAGAATTTTTTGTGAGATGAGAGACAAAGAGAGACAAAGTAGTCCAAAAGAAGAAGAAGAAGAAATAATAGAGAGAGAGATAAGGGAACAGAAATCGGAAAAAAATAGTTTTTATTAACTAAATATACTTTTGTTTGGAAGCTATAATTATTAATATTAAATTCAAAAATACATATTGCAAATATTTAAACATATCATCTGGTTTAATAGAAATTATTTGTATAAACATGAATGGCTTAACAATATTAATTATCTTTCATTTTATATATATTAAAAATAAATATTAAAACCTATTATATTAATTTGTGAATTTATCAATTCAGATATGAATTATATTTCTAATTTTTTTTTAAAAAAATCTATATACTACAACTAGCTTAAGAAAGGTATGTTCATCAAAACCATGGAGTAAAAAAAAAATAAAAATGAATTGCATTAAAGTAATCAACCGAAACTTATATTCCATCTTAATTAAAACATTGACCCCAAGTCAAGGTTTTTTTTTAAAAAAAGAAAAAACATGAATAAAAGGTTAATGCTAATCACCTCATGACTTTTCATGACGATGATGGGTATAGAAGACCTGTTGCTTTTTTTATAAAAATTACGTGTGGAAAATTATTCATATTTAATGAATTGCTTTGATTAGTTTCTTTATAATATTAATATTTTTAGAAGTATTAATTTTTAAATTTTCTAATTTCAATTTGGACTTTTTATTTTATGATTTATGGGAAAACAATTCTCACTAATTATTAAATATTTTACATGAAAAATATCAGGAAACTTGCAGAGAATCTGCTCAAATCAACACAGAAAAAGAGAAAATCATGGCAAAGACTCTGCTATTAACGCTATATTTGAAACTTGAAATCTACAGCGGTATATTATAATAGCATAGTTTTAGCATTATCATTTATTTATTTTCAAAACTGAATTCCACACTGCTGCTGTATATATTACACACAATATTTATCAATAAAGTGTGGTGAATTACTAATTGAAACAGCTGGTGTGTATAGCTTCTATAAAAAGTATGTAAGTAATTTATAAGTAATTTTTTTATTTATTTTAATAAAAAATAAAATAGTTTTTAATCTTGTTGTATATTTGTTGTCTTTAAAGAGAAAAGAGCTATGAACTTATATCTCAAAACTTGAAAACTAATTATATAAATATATTAAATGATCATTGAGTGATCATTGAATATATATATATATAAAATCCTTTCAACTTTATTTTAATCTTCCTAATTATTCAAGGGTACACGGAATAAGTATTTTAATGGAAAAACAAAAAGGATTTTGATGGAGAGGACATTGCAACAAATTTTCCACCAAAAAAAAAAGAAGAATTGCATAAAATGAAGTAATTAACTGAAACTTATATTCCTTCTTAATACGTTGACCCCAAGTCAAGTTATAGATAAATTGAAGAAAATAGAACAAACACGTTTTTTTCCCCACTCTCCAACCCACTAATTAATTCTAAAACTTATGGACAGACTCTAGTTTGTCGATTCTAAAACTTCCGATTGCTCGTTTGTTTAGTGAGAGTAGTTTTTTAGAAATTTTTTTTTAATTTTTTTTGTATTTATTTACCATTAAAAAATTTAATTAACAGAAAAAATATTTTTATTAAAAATATATTTTTAATTGCAAGTAATTTTTTTTATAGATAAACAAATTTTTAATTTGATTAAAAAAGTCCTTCATGTTATTATCACATGAAATTATTATAAAATCATACATTGTATTTAAATGTCTAGATTTTTTTTATATTTTTTTTATTATTATGTTCATTCATTATCATCAAGTTCATTTGAATTTTTCAAAGTTCATTTGAATTTATATTTTTTTATAACCTTTAAGCTTACAAGTTATTTTGATTATTATTTATTTTATTTGAGATAATTTATGAAATTATATTTTTTTTCAATTTCATTCTTATTTAACTTTTTAATTTGTAAGATTTGTTTCTCATTATTTAATAAACTTGAAAAAATAAAACATTAATAAGTTATTTTCCAGCTCATTTTCCGTGACATAATCAAATACTGGAAAGTGTTTTCCAACTTATTTTTCATTACACTATCAATTTATTTTCCATTATACAACCAAACATTAAAAAATAATTCACTTTTCCGGAATTTACTTTAAAAAAAATTATTTTTTAGCAAATAAACGGGTCTTAATCTCAAAACTTGAAAACTGATTTGAAGGTATTAAGTGATCATAAAAATAAAAAACTAATAATATGTTGGCAATATTATTCTAAAATTAATAAAGGATGATAAGCAAGAACATGTTTGTAAAAGAGGTCGAGGTTATCCATTTTTAATTTTATATAATTCTGGCAAGGAAACAATCTACTTTGAATTATAATCATTACGCTAAAGAATATCCTTGGTTGAAGAGAAGCAGCATGTTGTAAGAACGACTTGTGCCGCTAATTTACAGTCACCTTATTTATGTTAATAGGCAACTTTTAATTACCATATTTTATATAAAATACAAAAATAGTGGGAACATGTTATGTATTTTTTTCATTTTAAAAATATAAATTTTACTCTATTTCACTCTAAAACTATTGTAAAAAAATATTTATTTTAAATTTATCTACATTTTATAATTCAAAAATTAAAAATAAAACCAAATCAATCCAAACTCATCTAAAAAGAGTTAATTGTGACATCACTATATATATATATATATATATATATATATATATATATATATAGTGATGCAAGGTTAACGCTAGCCAGCTATTTTGCAGTGTAAGATGGGTCCCTGAGACCATTAATGCTTAATATGCTTTAATTTCAACTAACTTAATTATTTCGATAGATAAACAATTTTTTTTATTTGATTAAAAAAATCCTTCATGTTATTATCACATAAAATTATTATAAAATTATATATTGTATATAAATATCTAGATATTTTTTTACACTCCTTTATTATTATATTTATTTATCATCATCAAATTAATTTGAATTTGTATTTTTTTATGATCTTTGAGCTTACAAGTTATTTTGATTGTTATTTATTTTATTTGAGATAATTTATAAAATTAGATTTTTTTTTCAATTTTATTCTCTTTTAACTTTTTTATTTGTAAGATATGTTTCTCATTATTTTAATAAACTTGAAAAAATAATAATAAGTTATTTTCCAGTTTATTTTTCATGACATAACCAAACATTTGAAAAATATTTTCCAACTTATTTTTCATGACATTACCAAACATCGAAAAATAATTCATTTTTCAAGGATATATCAACGGGTTAGATTTACTAAATAAACTTTATAATTACTAATATTAAATTCAAAATATGTACATATTGCAAATATTTCAACATATCATGTGCTTTAATAGAAATGATTTTTATAAACATAGAGAGCTTAACAATATTAATCAATTTTTAATATCTTTCATTTTATTATATTAAAAGTAAATATTAAAACCTATTATATTAATTTGTGAATGTATTAACTCAGATGTGAATTATATTTCTATTTTTAAAAAATATATATATATGCTACAACTAGCTTAAAAAGGTGATGTTTATCAGGACCATAGAGTAAAAAAAAGAAAAAAATGAATTGCATAAGAATAATTAACTGAAACTTGTATTCCTAAACGTTGACCCCAAGTCAAGTCTTCTCTATGGATCCTTTGTCCCTAAATAAGCTCACCTCTAGTAATCTTTTGTGCTTCATGAGGTTCCAAAAGCTGAAAATATTCATCTTTTCCAAAGCTGAAAATATTATTCATCGTCATTAGGGATACCAACTTCCATCCTTGAGAAAGAGTCATTATCCTTGATTAAAATACTATAGCGAATAGAAGTAGCATATTGAAAAAACAAATTTTGCTGCTGATATTTTTTAGAATTTTACCTCCAAATCTACGGTATTCGACAGAAACATATATCAACGGGTTAGATTGTATATTAATTGAAAAACTAATTAAGTTTTTTTTTTTATCCCAATAACTTTAAGGATGCACCTCTTATATTAATGTAATATATTTAATAAAATTCCCTAAACTACTGTATGTCTCTAACAGTGAAAATACCACTATAATTGGTGGCAATCCTCCAGTTCCAGGCGTCATGCATTTTTTTCTCGGGATGGGTCCGACACACAATCACCATCATGCATTTATGAGTCTGTAAGACCATTGCTATATGCACTTTGGTCCCCGATAGCGTCGCTTTTCCTCGAGATGAGGCCGTGAGACCATTTCCAACCATCATGCATTTTTTCTACGAGATGGGTTCGTGGAAAAACTTTGGTTTAATTGGGAATTTAGGGGTTTGATTGAGAAAATAAAAGAGAATTTTTTGTGAGATGAGAGACAAAGAGACAAAGTAGTCCAAAAGAAGAAGAAGAAGAAATAATAGAGAGAGAGATGAGAGAACAGAAATCGGAAAAAAATAGTTTTTATTAACTAAATATACTTTTGTTAGGAAGCTATAATTATTGATATTAAATTCAAAAATATATATTGCCAATATTTAAACATATCATGTGGTTTAATAGAAATTATTTGTATAAACATGTATGGCTTTACAATATTAATTATCTTTCATTTTATATATATTAAAAATAAATATTAAAACCTATTATATTAATTTGTGAATTTATCAATTCTGCTTCTTCTTCTTCTTCTTTTTTTTTAATAATAGTCGAGTATTATTATAGAAAGGTGGTAGAGCCAAAATTAGAGGCTAGGTAGCATAAAATAAAAACAGAGGACAGGGGGAGGAAGTAATAACATATCCAACCTTTTGAGCCTATTTGCTATAACGATGCCTTCCCATTCTCTAAACAAACTCAAACATCTGTATGTAAAGCTTTTTTTCATTTGTGCTCAATCATAGAACCAGACAATGAAGAAGGTGATTTTCCTTTCCATCAATATTTCATGACACAACAAATAATTAAAACGAAAACAAAAAAACTGAAAAGATATTCATATTAAAAGTATTCTAAGAAATTTCTTTAGTTTCATGCCACTCCTCTTATGAATAAAAGGTTACTAGGAAGCTCACTTTGCATGACGATGATGGATATGGAAGACTTGCTATTTTCTTTATGAAAATAACGTGTGGAAAATTATATCTTAATTTTGATAGCAATGGCAAAATCAAATGATATTATTGATGAAATGAACCACAAATAATAATATTTCTAAAATACTCCATGTCATTACAATAAGTCTTTTTTTTTTCTAACGTACTTATCAATCTATTTTTTGTAACGCAATCAACAAGTAAGACTATTTTTTTTTCTAACCACAAATGATATTATTGATGAATTTACAGTGTGAGATGGGTCTGTAAGACTATTGCTATCTGTATTTTTTTCACGATATACGCCAGTGGAATGGTCTATAAGACCGTTGCTATCAAGCGTTTTTTCTACCAAATGGGTCTGTGAAACCATTGCTCCATAAGCTTGAGAATGGATAATATATTTTAATTTCAATTTAGTTTATAAAAACAATTAAATGCTTAAGCATAAAAAATAAATCTCAAGTGTTAGAATGCAACCACCGATTAATTAATAGACAATGAACCTTATATTAATATATGACGCATCTTTCAATGGAAATGTAAATGCTTTACTAGAATATCATTTTTTTGTATTTTTTTTTGGTTATATTTAATTTTTCATCAATATTTCTAACGTAAATTGCTACGTATTTTGAATCTTGAAGGATTGAGAGATGGGAGACAGAAAAGAAAAAGGAGACAAGACAATTCAAAAGAACAAAAAAGAGCAATAGTGAGAGAACAGAATTAAGTGGAGCAGTTTTTATTAAATAAATAAATTTTATAATTACTAATATTAAATTCAAAATATGTACATATTGCAAATATTTCAACCTATCATAGGGTTTAATAGAAATGATTTTTATAAACATATATAGCTTCACAACATTAATCAACTATTAATATCTTTCATTTTAAATATATATTAAAAGTAAATATTAAAACCTATTATATTAATTTGTGAAAGTATTAATTAACTCGGATGTGAATTATATTTCTAAATTTTTTTTTTAATTCTATAAACTACAATTAAGGTCATATTCATCAGGACCATATATAAAGTACAAAAAAAAATGAATTGCATAAAAGTAATTAACCGAAACTTATATTCCTAATCATTTACCCCGAGTCAAGTCTTCTTTCGGAAAAACATGAATAAAAGGTTACAGTCAATATATATATATATATATATATATATGTGTGTGTGTGTGTGTGTGTGTGTGTGTAAACAGAACAATCTCGAAACATCAAGCCTAAAACTTCTTGCTGTCATTTGCAAGAGATAGTAATCAATGTAAAGAAATTTATGAACACACACTAGTTTATCAAGTACTTAAATAAAAAAATAAAAAATCAAATAGATTACTTGAATAAAAAAATATAAAATATAAGTATTTTATATATCTTTATTATTCATAAATTAAAAATAAAATAAAATCAATCCAGACTTATCTAAAAACAAGTTAATTAGAACATCATTATTGACTAAATTTTGTGAATATGAGTATTTAAATTGAAAAAAAACATTGATACAAGTTTTTAAATAAAAAAATTATAAAATATATATAGTTTGTAATTGTCGTTATCTCTTTTGCATTGCTAACACTTAACAAATTGAATATATAATTCTTGTGTGAATAACGTCAAAATAAATTTAGTTATATAACATAGAAAAATATATTTGTTTTTGTATTTTAAAAATATTTTTAAAAAAATTTTAAATTTTTTCAAGGGTTAGATTGTATATTAATTGAAAAACTAATTAAGTTTTTTATCCTAATAACTTTAAGGATGCACCTCTTATATTAATATAATATATTTAATAAAATTCCCTAAACTACTGTATGTCTCTAACAGTGAAATATCACTATAAATGGTGGCAATCCTGGTATCTCAAGAGTACACCAAATAAGTATTTTATAAGTTAGCCGTCATGCATTTTTTTCCTCGAGATGGGTCCGAAAGACAATCACCATCATGCATTTATGAGTCACTGAGACCATTTCCCTTTGCACCTTGGTCCCTAATAGTGTTGCTTTTCCTCGAGATGAGTCCGTGAGATCATTTCTATCATGCATTTATGTGTTCGTGAGATCATTTTCTTCTGCACATTAGTCCCTGAGACTGTGAGATAGTTGCCATCATGCATTTTTTCCCCGAGACGGGTTCGTGGAAAAAGTTTGGTTTAATTGAGAATGCTGTTATTGATTAAAAACTTTTTAATTAAAATAAATTTGATTATTTGATTTGAAAAAATCCTTAAATGTTATTAACACATGAAATTAATCAATTTATTTTTTTTAAAAAAATATTGTAACCATATAAGTAATTTATTTATTTATTTATTTTAATGAAACATAAAATAGTGTTTAATCTTATGGTATATTTCTTGTCTTTAAAGAGAATATATATATATATATATATATATATATATATCCTTTTCAAAACAAAAAGGATTTTAATGGAGAGGACATTGCAACAAATTTGTCATCATGCATTTTTTTTCACGAGATAGGGCCGTATGCTTGGGGCTCTAAAAGTTAAGGTACGTGAATTTTCTAGTGCCATCCATTTTACTACATAGACCAGATATTTCTCCATCACTTTATCACCGTGAGTTATATTTTTTTAAAATAAAAATAATTATATAAAAAATTTTCAACATGTTTTTTATTTTAAAAAAATTAAGTGAAAATAAAAAAAAGACTTTATACATAATGTAATCAAATAAATAAAGAATTATGTGTGTTAATAAGTAAAAAAAAAACCATTAATGATAACTCAAAATAAAAACTGGAAAAATCGAAAAACAGGTATAGATCAAGATATTCTAAAACTTATGGACAAACACTAGTTTCAGTAGTTTGTCAATTCTAAAACATACTAGAACAAGTAATTAAATGAAAAAGAAATTAATACATATACTCAAATAAAAAAATCTCATAAAGTAAATAATAAATCTTAAAAATTAAAAAGTTGAATAAGAATGAAATTGAAAAAAATATATAATTTCATAAATTATCTCAAATAAAATAAATAATAATTAAAATAACAGAAACCAATAAATTTGACAGATAAATTTTTTTGAAAGACAATGAAATTAAAAAAAAAATAGTTTATTTAAAAATAATTTATTTATTTATTTTAATCAAATATAAAATAGTTTTTAATCTTGTGGTATATTTCTTGTCTTTAAAGAGAATCTATATATATATATATCCTTTTCAAAACAAAAAGGATTTTGATGGAGAGGACATTGCAGCAAATTTGTTATCATGCATTTTTCCCCGCGAGATGGGGACGAGATGGGGATGTATGCTTGGGGGCTCTAAAAGCTATGGTTTTCATGTCACATCTAGAATGATAGATATATTTTATTTTAATTTAAAAAACATAAAATTAGAAGATATTTCATTTCATTTAAAATCTGAGCTCGTTCCATGAATTTCACCCAAATTCTGGATGGAATATTTTGGTTCCATTCCGGCCATTCTATTATGGTCAAATAATATTTTTTTTTTATAAAAAAATATTATTTAATTTTATAATATTAATTATATTTTTTAATCTGATTATTAGACAAGATTAAAATTTTACGAGGAATCTCCTGATATATATTTATATCATAGGTTAAAATTTTAGGGTAATCAAAGTTTAGAAAGACTTTGCAAGATTGCCGATCACATTTTCATAATTTTATTCAAATTCATAATTTTGTTTTGAAATGTTGTTTTTTTTTATTTTAGATTGATTTTTTTTAATTTTATAATTTAAAAGTAAGTTTATTGAAAATTTGGATTCATAATTTATTTTGATTTGTTTTATTTGGAGTTATTATGGTCTCATGACCCGAGTCATAAATTTAAAAAGTTAACCCAAGTTGACATGGATCGATCTAGTATGTTATTGTCTTAATATTTTTTTTTAAAAAATGTGTCATCTTAAACTTTTTAAGTCAAATTATATTTTTATCAGTCATCTCTAAACTATTTTTGAACTCTTCGAGTTGATCAGATCATATTGATTTAGCTCTTATTTGTTTACTTATATTTAAAATTTAAATTGTATAATTTCATGTTAGTTTATCTTTAAATTTGAATTGAAATTATGTTTGTTAAATTATATATATAAACAAAACAACTCAAAATGACACGTACAAATACTCAAAAACCATAACATATTGTTACAATTGAAAAAATAAAATACCAATTAAAACAAAATTTACAACCTTGCTAGAAGCCTAAAACTCCTCGTTGCCATTTGCAAGAGATAGTTACTTCTACCAGTAGCAATTTAGTAATGATTGATCGGCATTTATATTAAGATGGGGCTATTAATTCAAATGTTGATAGCGTTAGTAATGATGATTTCTTAGAAGGATGGCTGCTTCTTTGTTGCTTGAAAATTATATGGTTTTTTTCAGTTCAAATTATTATAGTTTATTGAATAATGTTTTATATATATTTATTAGAGAAAACAATGTAAACAAATTTATGGGCAGACACTAATTTATCAAGTACTTAAATAGAAAAATAAAATCAATTAGAGTACTTGAATAAAACAAATATAAATATTGTTCATAAATTAAAAATATAATAAAATCAATCCAAACTAATCTGAAAAATAATTAATTATAACATCATCATTCTGATAATAAAACTAATAAAAATATTTTATTAATTAAATTATGTGAATATAAGTATTCAAATTGAAAAGAAAAAAAACATTAATACAAGCTTTTAAATAAAAAAAATTATAAAACACATATAATTTGTACTTGTCATTATCTCTTTTGCATTGCTAGCACCTAACGAGTTGAATATATAATTCCCGTGTGAATAACGTCAGAATAAATTTAGTTGTATAACATAATAACATCTGTTTATTTTTATATTTGAAAAATATTAAAAAAATAATAATTTTTTTTAAATGGATTACTTACTTTTGAAAAATCAAGCAATGAAACACAGAAAAATTGAAGAATAATCAAAGTGGTGCGGCTCTACATCAATTTTGGTTCATGTTTTTGGTATTAATCCCTTCATTCATTTACAGCACGAGAAAAGAACATCACCTGCCTTTCTTGTCTCTTCTTGCTTTGAAGATAAGTTATGTGAACCTTTGAGTGCCACCCATTTTACTACATAGACCAAATATTTGTCCGCCGCTTTCATCACTGTGAGTTATATTTTTTTTTAAATAAAAACAATTATATATAAATTTTTTTCAACATGTTTTTTTTTAAAAAAATTTAAGTGAAAATGAAAAAAAAATTATACACAAATGTAATAAAAAAAATAAAGAATTATGTGTGTTAATAAGTGAAAAAAAAACCATAAACGATAACTCAAAATAAAAACTGGAAAAATTAAGAGATAAATGTAGATCAAGATATTCTAAAACTTATGAAAAGACACTAGTTTGTCAATTCTAAAACATACCCGAACAAGTAATTAAATAAAAAAATTAATACATATACTCAAATAAAAAAATCTCATAAAGTAAATAATAAATCTTACAAATTAAAATGTTGAACGAGAATGAAATTAAAAAAAAATATAATTTCATAAATTATCTCAAATAAAATAAATAATAATTAAAATAACGGAGACCAATACATTTGACAGATAATTTTTTTTGAAAGATAATGAAATTAAAAAAAATATAATTTTATAAATTATTTCAAATAAAATAAATAACAATTACAAAAATGAGGATTAAATCTGATAGATAAAAACTTTAATTAAAAAAAATAAGAAAAAAATAAATGACAATAAAAAAATGAGGGCCAAAGTTGATATAAGAATAAAATTAAACCAAATTATAAGAGATAAAATTAAAAAAAAATCAAAATATAATATATAACAATCAAAAGTTTAATAACCAAATTTTTATTATCTATTTTTTAAAAAAGATATTCAAGATTAAAAGTATTATTATAAAAAGAAAGAAAGAGATTATATATATATATATATATACATATATATATATATATATATATATATATATATATTAAAGATAAATGTTAAATGTATCAACTCAGATATTGTGAATTATGTACTTAAACTAGCTTAAGAAAGTCATGAATTATAATTATTCTACACGAGGGGGTGGGTCCGTGGGATGGGAGACCGTTGCCATCATGCAGTTTTTTCCAACGCTCTCCTTGCCGGATAATCGTTTCCAAGAGGTGGTAACTAGATTATTTTTGACATTAATATATTGATAAAAAAATAAAAAATTAATTTTAAATAAAAAAATTAACTTTTTAAAAAAATACAGTTTCAAACTTATTCTCAAACGAACATTTAGTATATTAAAACTAAAAAAAAAAAGAATTAGTGTTTAGTAGGAAAACTATATTAAAATGTTAGAGTTAAGTAGGAAAAAGACACGGCATAAAATCAATCAGGAAAGATTCATATTGAACCCTAAATGTTAAAATTAAAATGGAAAATGTTGAAGATTTTTTTACTTAATGTTGAAGAGTTAGCTAGTAATATAACCTTTACCGCAGTTTGGTGAGGAGGGCTTGAATTTGAGTTGGAAAAGAATTTGGTGTCGAAAGATCAACATTTGTGATCGATGATCAACCTTTACCGCAGTTTAGATGGAAAAATTGACTACAACAACAGCTAGCGTTGGATATCTAAATTTATTCACAGCAAAAACAAAAAATATATATTACTAGGATTTCTCTTATTAATATTTATTGGCCAAATTAATGAAAAATTAAGAAGAAAAACCAAGAAAGACTACGAAGTGGATATATATTTATTCATTAAGATATTTTTACACATGACCGAGATATATATATTGTTTTCATTATGATATGGAATTCTTTAAAACAACTATGCAGTTTTTTCCAAGGGGTGGGTCCGTGAAGTCCTCTATAAAAGCCTTAACCTCCTCGCTGCCATTCGCAACAATTAATATTGTAATAGTTGATATATATTAAGATGGGGCTGTTCCTTCAGGTGTTGACGGTGTTAGTGATAGCGGTTTCGCTGCAAGGATGGCTGCCTCTTGGTTGCTTGGAGGAAGAGAGGATCGCTCTGTTGCACCTCAAAGATTCTCTTAACTATCCCAACGGCACCTCCCTTCCCTCCTGGAGAATAGCCCACGCCAACTGCTGTGATTGGGATTGGGA
>Ga0325405_1003691_pt1 | contig 15724 bp, 9 predicted proteins | sample PopdelMetagenome_21_FD_205663 | JGI IMG/M metagenome (GOLD analysis project Ga0325405, IMG submission 205663) | Populus deltoides microbial communities from Bellville, Georgia, United States - Xylem-Control-R2 | ecosystem: Host-associated > Plants > Phyllosphere > Stem > Wood/Secondary xylem... | reverse complement strand
GAAAATACTCACCCCTAATTTATAATGTCAGGAATGTCCTCACAACTCTGAACTAGGTCGGGTTGTATGTTAGAAAGGAGGCTTTTCGATGTGGTGAAGCATGTAAGTTGGTATGTATGGTTGGTCTACTCTGATGGTTAGTATAAACCCAATCTGATTTTTGTTGTTCATTTATATTCTCATCTGATAAGAAGGAAGATCGAAAAGTTGTGGATGCCCCCTTTGATGAAGGCCATTGATGGAGTCGCAGATTTGAAGTCATACTTGGGTGCAAGATTCTCTCTGAAGTCAGGCATTAAACCTCGCGAACTTGTCTTCTAGGTAAAACTTTTAGTTCTCTCACACTAATCATTTTTTTTTTTAAAAGGATTTCGATCATCAATGGTTGTATGATTTGATATTTATGGCAAAGATTCCAGTTTTTTGCACATGAATATTTTTTGGTTTTCCCATAGTATTGTTTTTTTCTTTTCAGTCTATTAATGTCAAATATTTTATTGAAATTGTTTATTCTATTTACTAAATCAAGGAATTAACCTATGCTTGCTCTTTATGACAAAACATTCTACATCCAGAGCATGATTAGGGTACGTGTTTGCCCAAAAGAATGGGGAAAATGAAAAACCAAATGCAAAGGTTGTAAATAAATCTAATCAATTTTATGTTTGTGTTATTAAAACATTAAATCGGTTCTTAATAAAACTGCTTTATGACATAATTTTCTTGAAAGCAACACAGAGATTAGGATCCTAGCATGAAGAAGGAAAACGAGACACCAGGAAATCCAAAGATTTTTTTTTTATTAAGAAACATTTCCAACCAACACAACAAAAAACTGAAAGCAGAACAAGAAACAGAGTCTTTTCCTTTTGTTCATAGCATGCTATCAGCACGAGATGGCAACCTCCTGAAGAAATTGCTGGGAACTGATGGTTGCTTGCTGCGAAATCTAGGATGTCGCAGCCAGAATAAGCCTGTGACCAAGGTAATTATTTTAAAAGGTGTTACATAGAGCACCACAGCTGCAATAAGGCAGAAAATTACGAATAGGCTGGTTGCTCTTGGGTCTCTCCAGCTGAGCAGAGCCTGAAAGCGTTCCCCTTGTGTGGCCATGTCTCCCATCACGGTCTGGATCCTTCCCGCAACACTCCTAAGTCTGTCATACCTCATTCGCGCCACATCTTGTTGCTTTGATGTGGGAAAAGTGTCAAACTCTTCATCCAGTTCATCTGGGTGAACTGCTTCTGCCCATGAAAGTTTGGTATCCATGTGAGGGGGGTGCCTTGGGCGGAGACGGTAATTCCATATTCCGATCAGGAACATATAAAGAAAAATAGTAGGCAGAATTAGTTCCGGGTAGCAGACCAATATGAAAAATAAAACATGAACTAAGACTGTTGTGACTGGGTTCTTCCATTTACACACTTCACCAAGCCACTTGCTTATTGAGATCACACCAGAAAAAAGCGACACAATACGGAAGAAGTTAGCTTTGCTTCTTCTCATGCTCCACATGTGAGAATCCACATCCAGCATATACTCCACAATCTCTTTCCTTAGTGGTGGCTCAGCTCTGCCAAGCCTTACTGCTACAATATTCATGGCCTGATATCTCAAACTGTCTAGCTGATTTACAGTAAAAGGATGCAAATAATGCATTTTCGGCAACATGGGGTGCCCGTATAGGTAAATCATATTTGCTAGTGATAGGCAGGTGAATCGAACTGCTAGTTGGAGTTCTCCCATCTTTTTCAGTCCAGATGGTTGTAGGACTAGAAGTGGATAGGAGTTCGTGTATATTCGATCTGTTTCCAAGGTAGATAGTCGAATTCTTACCTTTCCAATTCTCGAGTCAATTCGAGCTCCACCACCAGTTGCCGGTTTTTCACCCCCACTCAAGTGGCAGTTGTCAAAAACTCCGAAGGTAATCACCGTGGAAGGGTCATACACCTCCCATGTATACTGCTCATTCCACTTTGGATTGAAGTTTTCAATGATCGTTCTGGTCCGTACCCACTTCAGCCCATACTTGGCTACACAATAAGCATCAGTAGTTCCTCTCTCTTCCTTCGTTTTCATTGGAAGAAGCCCTTGCGCACTTAGGATACCGACTTCCAGGATTCCTATAGGCTGCTTCCAGAGCTGCCAAGCTGTTGGTCGTTGGTCGCTTATATACATTGTTGATTCGTCTAGTACATGGTAAGCACCCTCAAGGCAAACTCTGAGATGAAGCCTAACTGAAAATTTGAGTTCGTGCCCCTTGTCTCCCTCCAGAGCACCGAACCCAAATCTTTCAAGGTTGAACCACTTGGAGTGAACTGGCCGGTAATCCAGGCGCCTCTCAAAGATTTGGAGTGGCAAATCTACTCTCCCCACAACTTCATCTTTTGCAGGACTTGCTTTATTTTCGACAGTAAGTATCAACTGCTCCTCAAAAGGCTCTGCTGCTACAAAGATCAGATCTTCATTCCACATAGGGTTTGTTGTTCGGGTTGGGCATAGCTTAGTTTTGAGTATCTGGTTTCCAACTTGAGCTTTCACAAAAACTTGAGGTAACTGACTTCGGTCAAGCGGTTCTACATCCTGAGCTTCAATCACATTTACCCTAAGATACCAAAGTTTTGGTGAAACATAAACCTTTGATCGGATATTGAGAACACCCTCCCTATGAACTGAAGCAGCATCTGAGTGCCAGGCCTCTGGAAACGCTTCATCAGCCTGTGTACCCATCCAAACTGCAAGCATCACCTCTCCTTTCACCTTGTTATCTCCATGGAGAGCCTCTAATCTATACCATTGAGGGGCTAAGGGGCTGTCTGGTGGAACCCTTGTAGGCACTTCATGCATGTCAAAGACCACCTTTCCTACGTGATCATCTCTTTTCACTCTCTCTCTATCTCTTAGTATTACTTCAACTACCGAAGACTGAATTCTCTCCTTTGAGAATGCAAAAACCTGTTTCCATTCAGGGTTGGTCTTCTTCTCAAAATGCTGTGTTTCTCCTATATAATTCCCGACTTTAACTTCTATGTAGGGGTCGCAGCTTCCAGTTACTGGGTTTGTGGGAAGATCTTTGGCTTTCACAACTCGGACATACAGATAAAACATCTGCTCCACAAGATCATACGTGCTTGTTGCTCTTTCACTGCTAATCCACCCACCTCCACCGCGTGGTCCTCCATGAGGCCAACGTTCCCCAAGCTGAGGCTTTGTGTCCTTCAATTTGAAGTCATCTTTGTGGTCAGGAGCAGCTAATGGATTCATTGGTGCAAAATCGAGGGCACCCTTTTCCAATGATTTTTCCTAAGAACCTTGCAGCAGCAATGCTTGCTGCTTGCGTATTGATGCACAGGATCGACTCCAATTAACTCGGTCAACCGCAAGACTTGTGGAAGTTGAAGTATCTTTAATTAGTTGCTCGTGTAGTTTCAGTGCCTGAAGTGGAAACAGCAAAATCAATATTGATTAGAAGAACCGATATTGAAGTATGTATGAAAAGGACTGTTCATCTATATGTCATAGAGATTTAATTTCTCACCTTCACATGCAAGAAGAATTTTTGCAGCCAGAGTTGCTCATCTTCACCTCCTTTCGCTGACTCATATCACAGCCAGGAACTGATCTTACCCTTCCAAGAAAGCCGCGATCAGCAAATGATCTGTTCTCCGAGTGTTATGATTTTTTAGGCATTTGGAATCTTTGAGGGTGATGAGGAGGCACTGATTTCAAGGAGGCTCAAGTGCAGTAGGAGTTTACGTTTTAAAAGCTATCTGCTAAAACCAAGTTTATATAATCCTCCTGCTGAGGCTTAACTTGAGAGCATGTACCAACTCCGCTAACAGTTTAACAATACCTTTCTGGTTTGCTTTGAGCAGAAAAAAAGAATCTTAATTTTGAAAGGAAAAGGTAAGAGAGAATTACTAAGAACTGCTGCAATGCTACGAGTTCCACTAGATGAAGTGTAATGGGGAAGGCTTGTGTTTTGCTTACAAGCATAAATGCAAGGCTGGAATGGTCCATAATGAGTCTCAGAATAGGAAAAGGTGATTGCCACCCCACTTGAAAGGACAAAGATAATCTTTTTAGTTTTTAAAATAAAGTGATTCAGTGCATGTTCACTATCCTAGATTCTTTCAGCTATCTTAGCTTTATAAAATTGTCAACTAAAAAATTAAACTATCCACATTACCCTTCAATCTCCGGTCCAGAAAATCTTTTCTCTCAAGGCATGGCAATTCTGGTTATTTTATTTGAGCTGCATCACTTAGTGAGGACAGCTCGCTCCTCTCTTCTTTCTGGGTTCTGAAGCAAAGCTAATGCGAGGAAAAGGAAGCAAAAACTATTAACTTTGGAGATTTTTATGAGTTAAAAATACCGTGGTGAGCTTAAAGAAAGAAAAAAGCAGCATAGAAATCTGTCTCTTGCACATAAAGATGCTTTATCCAGTATTCTCTCTATCTTTATTCTTCTTTAGTTTAATTTCTTGCTGTCTGTACGACTTTCTTCATAGAAGGCATGGAAATTCTGTTTCCTTCATATAAACCGATTCCCTTAATATAGGTCAAAAGGTCATCAGTAGCCATAGCACTAGAGCTGTTGTGCTTAAACCTCTTTGTACTTGGTTTTGGTAGCTTAGGCATTGACAGACAAGCTCCACCCTCCTTCGTTGTTGGATTCTATTTTGCTAAGTTTCTCGGACCAAGAATAAATATCCCATTTACAGATTGAGCATCTTTTGCTTTATAGAGAACTCTGAATAATGATGGCTACGCTAAAGAATACTTCTGTTGATATGCAAATCGTTGTTAGCAGAAGGGCACACTTGGTGCGCCTTTGCGAGGAGAAAAGTAGACTGTAAAGTAGAGTAGTCTTATTTTTATTTAGATGCTTCTGATCAGTCGACCATCATGATCATTGCTTGATCACTACGGCCACTGGATGATGAAATTTATGCGATTCATTTGTCTGATAATTATTATGCAATGACTGATGCCAAACTCGTACTTCAAAGAATTATTTATAAGATGTACTTGTCGCGGAACATGTTCCAAATATCTCCTGCGCGCGCTGGCATTCTTAATTCCCACAATGAACCTAATTAGCAGTATCATTATTTTCAACGAAATATTAGAAATTATGCAGAAGAAATGGTTAAATCCATCCTCCGATACTCCAAGATTTCAGTGATTGATGAACATTACTTTTTTACATTAAAAAAATTCAGCACAGTATACGATAAAGCATGCACGAGCTAATTATCTATTTTACTATCATAATTTCATTATATTTTCATCTACATCTCTCGGCTTTTAAATTTTTTTAAAATATTATTAATGATTTTTTATTTATTTATTTATATCTGATGTTTTTTACTAAAAAAAACACAACAAAGCAATGATAAAATAACTAACATATTCCAAATAATTATCTAATTTTATAAATTAAAGAAATTATTATTCACTATAAGGTGCACGAGTAGATGATCGAGACCGATATTGACCTTGCAATTTAAGGTATTGTGAGTAGTGATAATTATGATTTAAAATATTTTTTTTATAAATATATTAAAATAATATTTTTTTTTATTTTTTAAAAATTATTTTTGATATCAATACATTAAAATAATTTAAAAACATAAAATAATTAAATTTAAATAAAAAAATTTAAACTTTTAAAAAAACTTGAAACAACGTTCCAAACACCATCACGCACGCCGCATTATTACTCGGGAAAACGATAAAAGACATTCAAGTCAAACAATAACAGAATTTAACCTATTTGACTGGAAGCTGGAAACATGGGGCAAGGCGGCTAAAAAAAAAAAAAACTAGATGACAAGCGCTAATCGTGGTGGTCTTGTCAATGTCGACTCTTTCAAATATTCTTTTTCTAATACATGTATCCAAACAATATTATGCATGTAAGAATCGTAATGTCCACGTAATACAGAAATATCTTCCTCTTGAGATTAGGGTTAATTAAGTGCGTAAACTCACCAGAAATCAATTAAATAAATAATATGAAAATATAAAAAAAAATTGAAAAAATAAAAAAAACATTAATAAATAATAAGTTGTTTGTGATGGAGGTGTGTTTAAATGTAGTTCTATACTATATCTTCTTTTTGAGATTTCAACCCCTAAACTATTCTTTCACACCATCTAGAAATGAAGATCTTGATTATTTAAGAGTCACGTTTAATAATTAATGTGTTTCGTTTGTTTAATAGTAATAAATGCTTCTTAAGCTATATTTTGTTTAAAGAAGCATTAATTTATTTTGAAGGTGTTTTTTGATATTTGTAATTTACCGATATTAAAAATAAAAATTAAAAAAATATATTATTTTAATAAATATAAAATTAAAAAATCATTTTTAAAAATCCAAACACACACTAAAGAACAAATATGCCGCTTGTAAGAATCATAATATACACATAGTTAAAAAAATATCAATGCTCGAATCCCTCTAGTATTTAAAACAATGCTAGAATTTCATGCGTTAAATTAAAAACAAAATTAAAATTAAAATAATTAAACACATCATCACCTTTATCTTAGCTATATCCGTCAATAGAGGAAGCGATGAAAAAGAACATCACAACCCAATTTCAATTTCGAGTCTTTAATAGACAAAAGAAGAAGAAGAAGATAAATAGATAGAAAATTAAGAGAGGGAGAGAAGAAGAAAACGGCACGTACTTACCCAATAATTATGAGTTAAAAAAATATACGACCCATCTATTTTAACTAATCACCTACCTGGGTGCTGTAATTAGGTACTGTTCGAGGGAAATTAGGAGAGATGAAGAGTTAAAGGATTTCTTTCTACTAAACTTAACAATAAAGGAGTCTTTAATTACAACCTTTGAAGCAAGACAAGTTAACTTGGACTTCATCTTAAGTGAATATTACGTGGGTCAAACAAAATCTTTGGCCTAACAAGCTCTGATCATGTGTTTAAGAGAAAAGTCAAACCCGTGGCACTGTGTTTTTTTTAGAATTGACCAAAAAAATAAAAATAAAAACTCTATCCTCAATTTTTTTTATAAGGTCTCGAGATGAGAATATTTTTAAGAATGAAGGGCTGCCCATTTAACCTTAGTTTCACTTTAGAAGAAAAAAAGATATGATAATAATATCTTAACATTGTGATTATGGACCGTCTTCTCGTCCAACTATGTTCTATAAAATCTTATTTATAATGTGAAGAGAAAAGAGCAGGTGGTTTCGAAGGTGGAAAGCAAATTAATCCCTACCAAATTTCAAAATGAGATCTATACATAAAGTAAAATTCGCATAAAACTATTATTAAAAAATCATATAAACAATAATAAATGATATTTTTGTAGATTCCATCAAGAAAGTTTATTATATTTTTGTTGCTATCCCCTCTCTCAATCTTTTCTTAGCGGACACTTGAGTTCCTTATTGTAGTCCAAACCAATCAAATCACTAAGGCAATGGGCAACCTTATCACAATATTTTGATTCCATATAGGACCTTACGTGTATAACCCCATGAGAGATCAATCGGTGAAGTTGTTGTTGGTGGAGGTGTATATATTCAAGTGTCGGTATATATTATATATATTTTGTCTCCGAACTTTCCTTCCACACCATCTAGAAATTGAGATCCGGGTTGGTTATTTCAGAATAGCGAGGTGTATTCAGGAATGCGGTTCCATTGGTTTTTTCAAATTATTTTCATTAAAAAAATATTAAATTAATATGTTTTAAGGTGTTTTTAACGTAATAATATTAAAAATTAAAAATATATTCAATTAAAAAACATTGTTTTAAGAATCCAAACACACACCGAAACGAAGCAACGAACAGGACCCTCGTCATTGACTGGTGCAAACTAGTTTGGTTTCGTGTAGCCGTGTAAAGTTGATTATGAGGAAGCCTTTGTTCCGTGTAAAGTGTTTTATGGATGAAATTATATTGTATTTAGTTTATTTTCCAGAGAGTTTTATGGAATGAATTTTCCAGCCCTCGAGTAGATAACAAGGCAGGACAAGAGGGAAGAATATGTGATGGGATCCATAATAAATATATAATACAACGCCAGTGAGGATTATATGAACACTTGGCCACCAATTAAAGACAGGTAGAATTTAATAGAAGTAGTCAAGAGGATGAACACAAACTACTCACGTGAGCAGAAACGAATTGAAATCTGACACATTTCTGGCATAGTTTAGTCAAATATTTTGGCCAAGATTTTCTTGGACTTTCCCTCGATAAATCCAGCTTTGAGGTGCCTATAGTCTTTCGTCATACCATACGAACATATCGATGCCAGAACCCTTTAAATAGAGCATTTGCACTCCATATCTCAAAGAACAAAGTGAAAAAAGGAAGAATAGATCTACCAGAGCAGAAGCAAACATGAATACCCTTTTCCTTTCCCTAATCATTTCCAGTACCCTTCTTTCACTCTCCCTCTCAAAAGAACTTTGCAATCCCCAAGATAAAAAGGTTCTCCTCCAAATCAAAAAAGATTTTGGCGATCCTTACCTCTTAGCCTCATGGAAGTCAGATACTGATTGCTGCACAGACTGGTACCAGGTTGAGTGTGACTCCACAACCAACCGCATCATTTCTCTCACCGTTTTTGCTGGCAACCTTTCTGGCCAAATCCCCGCTGCAGTTGGGGACTTGCCCTATCTCAAGAACCTCGTGTTTCGCAAGCTGACTGATATTACAGGCCCCGTACAGCCCGCCATTGCCAAGCTCGTACACCTAACGTCTCTCAGACTTGACTGGCTAAATCTCACAGGGACAGTACCTGACTTTCTCAGCCAGCTCAAGAATCTCACATTCTTGGACCTGTCTTTTAACGGTTTCTCTGGATCAATACCAAGCTCACTAGCTTTGCTGCCAAATCTTCTTGCTCTTCACTTGGACAGGAACATGCTTACAGGTTCAATCCCAGAATCATTTGGTACCTTTAAAGGCAGCGTACCGGATCTTTACTTGTCTCACAACCAACTTACTGGAGAAATCCCTGCATCATTAGGGAACATGGACTTCAGTGTCATTGATTTATCTCGCAACAAACTTGTTGGTGATGCTTCCATGTTATTTGGGCTAAACAAAACTACTAATAATGTGTATCTCTCCAGGAATCTATTCGAATTCAATTTGTCAAATGTGGTATTTCCAAGTACCATGGAAAATCTGGACATTAATCACAACAAGATTTTCGGTAGCATTCCTCCACAAATGACTCGGCTACCTTTGCAGTCCCTGAACGTGAGTTACAACAGGCTGTGTGGCCAGATTCCGGTAGGTGGTAAGTTGCAGAGCTTTGATTACTCCAGTTATTTCCATAACAGGTGCTTGTGCGGAGCTCCACTTGGAAACTGCAAATAGTTCAGCGGATAAAGAAGCATTTCCAGTGTCAGAAGGATTTGCAATATTTCTGAAAGTAACATGTATTGAGAAAATAAGATTAGTCAAAGATAAGAAATATCTATTATTATCTTTGTTTTCAATTATTCCTCCTCGTACTTATTCAAGTCCATTGAATTCACAGAACTTTGAGAGTATTTGAATCTTTGCATTAGGCTATCTTACTTACAAACTACATATGACAATACTAACAAAACTGTCCGAGGCTCAGAGCCAAGTCTTGGATTTCACCAAGAGCCCAAGACTAGTTTTTAGCAGTTCTCCACTTGGACCTGCTGCAAAGAGCAGTAGGACAGACACCAAAGTGCCTCTCATAGAAGAAAACAAATCTTGATTTATAATGTTTGTATTAGTAAGTTATATTTGTGTTATTAACTGAGAAAAAAGACAACAGTATCACTTGTCCCATAAGAATGATCACAGCACCAAGATTTTGCCCATTTTAGTCTTTATCACATCTTGATAAATGTCGTTTTCATTGACAATACCTGCTAAGGGATCACTTGGTGGTGAAGTTGTTTTTGGTGGTGTGGTATCAAAAGATTTCCAGCAGTGAAGGTTTATATTCTCTTTCGAAGACACAGAAATTTAGATCAATCTCATATCAGATTAAGAAAGGCGTCATCATTGACTCGTCAAACGATCTGTTTTTACAATAGCCATGTAAATACAGCTAAGGAGCCTCTATGGTGAATTTAGACGTCAAAAAACCCAAAGTCGGCCATGCAAATTTTAAGGCTATCAAGCTTTGAAGAGGATATCAAACTTGCAGAACTTTGATTACTCCACATATTTCGATAATATGTGCCTGTATGGCACTCAACTACAAAACTGGACAGAGGCTAACATAAGTGTCAAAGCCAAGTTATGGATTTCACTAAGAAACCATGCATGATTCTACAAGCTCTTAGCTTCTGTAACAGCTCACGGGAGTCTCTCATTTGCAACTTAATAGTCTCCCAGTGTAAGCTATATATAAAAACCTACATCATAGTTTAAGTGGAGTTGCAAACCTGTATAATCACCCACAGCTGGAACGTTCTCTGAGATCATCAACTTCAAAATCTTCTCATATTGTCTGGAATCTACGGCCAAAATGGCTAACTAATGAAGTACCGGAACTCGTATCGACAACTGGTTGCATGGCATGCTGCAAGAACTGTGTCTCCTCAACACATCCTTACTGGAGCAGGGCAGTTTTGGTCTGTTCAACTCTTCCATTTAACAAATATCTAGAATTTGAGATCCAGCTCGTATGAGATAAAAAAAAAAAAAAAACGAGGCCATCATAATTGACCAGTTGACCATTCCAAGTCTGCTGAATATAGCCGTGTAAAGTGGCAAACCGACACAGCAATATCCATTCACATCTGTTCATAAAAAAAAAATTCCCACTCCACCACCATAGCACTTTTCTATAGCTTTATTATTCTGTCTAAAAGTTTCCTCACTTTCGAAACATTAACGAGGGAAGCCAGATACCAAAACACCTTTTCAGTGTCTTCAATCCCTAGTCCATCCATGGACGGATAGGTAAAATCCAAGCAAAAATTATTCCTTTGGCAGCTTGATGGCTGCTGCACTCTTTACTCGATCTGTTTCCTGAACACCCAAGTCAAAAGATGACGTCAAGTTGAGCTCTCAATAATGGCTCACATGGCACCTCTATCCCTATAAACAGAAACGCTAGCATATCATTTCTCACAATCCCAAACATGAAAACCCTCTTCATTTCCCTACTTATTTTCAATCTTCTTTCGCTCTCCCTTTCAGAAGAACTTTGCAATTCCCGTGATAAAAAAGTTCTCCTCCAAATTAAAAAACATTTTGGTGATACTTACCACCTAGCCACATGGCTGCCAGGCACTGACTGCTGCACAGCTTGGAACCAGGTGGAGTGTGACCCCACCACCAACCGCGTAGTTTCCCTAAGAATTTTTTCTGGCAACCTTTCTGGTGAAATCCCTGCTGAAGTCCGGGACTTGCCCTATCTCAAAACCCTTGAGTTCCACAAGTTGACAAATATTACCGGCCCCGTACCAACCTCCATTTCCAAGCTCATACACCTCATTTCACTCACGCTTAGCCGCCTCAACCTCACTGGCCCAGTACCTGACTCTTTTAGTAACCTCAAGAATCTGAGAGTATTGGACCTGTCTTTCAACAGCCTTTCAGGATCAATACCAAGCTGACTCGCTTTACTGCCAGAAATTGATATTCTTGGTTTGGACAGGAACACGCTTACTGGTCCAATCCCAGAATCATTTGGCAACTTTGTAGGCAGAGTACCGGGTATTTCCCTGTCTCATAACCAACTTAATTTCTGGTAAAATCCCCGCTTCACTAGACAACAGAAACTTTCTTTTGGTTGATTTCTCGCGCAACAAACTTGAAGGTGATGCTTCCATGTTTTTTGGTCCAAACAAAACTACTCAAAGTGTGGATCTCTAAAGGAATTTGCTGGAGTTTAATTTTTCAAAGGTGGTGTTTCCAACCACCTTGACATATTTGGATATTAACCACAACGAGATTTTCGGAAGCATTCCTACTCAGATGACTGAGTTAAGTTTCCTGTCCTTGAACGTGAGTTACAACAGGCTTTGCGGTCTGATAATACCCCAAGGTGGTAAGTTGCCGGGCTTAGATTACACAGCATATTTCCATAACAGGTGCTTGTGCGGCACTCCACTGGAAAGCTGCAAGTAGGCGTTGGCTGGAAAAGCATTTCCCCTGAGCATGGATTTGCCATTTAAATGTACCTTGAAGTGGTATGAGAGGAAAATATGTATCTTTTTCTTTCGTTTCTCCACTTTACAATTATCCACTCAATAAACCAATACAGGCCTTGGAAACATGGGGCAAGCCAGTGTTTGTAAACTGACATTTCCTTTTTATGATTCTGTTGAGATAGGGGAGATTGCCAAACATTCTAACTGCTCCTTCCCCAATTCTTCAACAACCAAAGCTTCAAAATGCCAATGTTTTCTGTTGAAACTACCATGTAATATTGATAATATCAGACGAACTTCTCATAGCTAGGGATTTCCCGCTTCCCCACTTCTTTCTACCCTGAGTCTCTCAACTTCAAAAATGCTGATGATTGCGAGTTCTTATTTCCCACCATCTTTAGACAACCTTGTTTAGTCAGAATGTGCATTTGAGTTCATGACATGATGCCTGATTTATAAGAGCAGGTTCTACGTGAAGTACTCCAGGTAGGATTAGTTCTTTCTGATTTCAGCCTGCAGAGCAAGCTCCAGATAAACTAAACAAAATCCTGGAACCTGGAGTATATAGACTCAAAAACTGCGTGTCCATATTGATGCCATGTTTTTTTCATGACGTGTATTTAACGCTTTCCTAAACATGCAAGCGCTGGGATTGAAAATGCACACTTCAAGTTTGCGAAGCATCGATAGCAGTAGCCACTAATTTTGTAGCTGAACATAATCAGAACTCCACAACCAAAAAACAGAAAGACCTTTCATGATTATTTCAGATTTTTTATTGTTAATTCCAATTAAGTCAAATACATTATACCCTCAATCAGTGGTGTTCCTTTTACAGTCAAGAGAACAAAAAATTCAAAAAACACCCCATTTTTCCTTCTATCTGAAGGGAGCTCCTAAAAATCAGATGTAAAACATTGTACAAGTTTAGCAAGAATTACTGGGAGAAGAATATAACCAAAGAGAACAATTGTTGCCTTCTTCATATGTGATCCATTTCACAAAGGAGGCTCCTTCCACTCTAATCTGTTAAGCCCATCAACAATTGCTCTTCGAAATTCATCATTGTGTAGAAGGAAGGACGAGACATGTCCTCCAGTAACCCATCTCACCTCTGAACCTGGCCAAGCCTTTTGAAGCTCTAAAACAGAATGTTTTGGTATGTAACCATCATCCTAAAAACACAATTACAGTTGATTAAGATATGAACTAATATTAGATTGCAGGAAGGAATTTGAAAACTGTAAACAGTAGAAGCAGCCTAAAATGAAAATGGCATAATGCATGTATATCCAGGTAACAATAATTCCTAGAGCCCATGGGGACTAATTTGCTAAATAGTCTTAGTGCTTATCAGTAGGTTCAATGTTCGCATTACCTGTTTGGCTGTCCAAACTAGCATATATTGGCATGGTAACTTGCAATTTTAATGGAAAAAACATAGACTTGATAAACATGTTGATGCTAAGTGGAGAAATTGATACCAACCCATCTAGAAATATAGTAATGGTTGACTGAAGGAGAAATTAATCACAAATTCCTCACATTTTCTTAAAATAGCATCATCTGGTGATACAGATATATGATACTTACAGTGGCAGCAACAAATATTACAGCATTGGGATTTTTGGGAATTGGAAAGCGCGTGACATCCGTGAGAGACAGCACATTTCGCATCCGTTGTCTAACCTCCTCAAGAGTCATCACAGTCTTTTGCACCGCAAGATCCTCTCTCAGTGCCTCCCAGGCAGTGCCATACCTTAGTATCCCATCACAGAATGCCACAACAGCAGAGTGTGGAGAGAGAAAAGGAAGGGTTGCAACAGGTGTGGGATGCAGTGATCCAACCATTGCAGCATGTACTCCTCCTAGATTCAATAAGAGCATCAAGATTTTTAAGAGGAAAATGGACCAAAATCTTGGACATTGTTTGATGTTCTTCGGAACTCTGAACTAGCATGTTGATTTTAAGAAACTCAATCAGTCTACTTTTGAATGGCACCAGGAAAGGTAAGTGCAACCTAGAATTTTAAAACCAAAGTGTTCTTACCCATGCTAAGTCCACAAACACCCATCTTTCCAAACCCTCCCTCAGAGTCTAACCAATGTAAGAGACTGCGTGTCTCTTCAATGGTTGCTCTACCTAATAAAAGCAAGTCACTAACACACAACAGCTTTGCACCGTGCTGCAGCATGGGTCGTCTCCGTCCATAAAAAGGGCTGCAAATTGTATTTTCAAATCAAATCCAGCACTTGTAGTATACACGATACAATCAAAGAGATTTCACCTACTAGATTGACTAATAAGTCAAGATTAACTCTAACCTCTCTAGCACCATGGAAGCAATATTTTGCTTCAATAATGGTCCACCAAGACGCAATCTACGATCAAATGTATGGTCCCCAGTGCCTGCAAAATGAAGGTTTAGAATCTAGTCCATAGTAACCATCAAATTAAGGCAGAAATGAGGTTGCACGTATTCATCACACTGCCAACAGAGGCAACCCCATACTCACTTTGCAATCACCCTAACATTTCGACATGTATTAAACTGGATTGAAAACTATCAAACAAGCATTTAACCTACTTCTACGACAATCCGTGAACCAAAGAAAAACATTTAATTCACAATTTCTCCAATCAACATAAAATATCATCTAAACTTCTGTACAAACACTCACAAATTATAATTAAAAAAATTAATCTAGAACTATAGCTACTATTCAAATTCAAGCAGAGCTAAAGATACACCGTGTTACCTGCAAGATGAACCACACAGGCCGTCTTCTGTGGCGGGACACATTTGGGTGCAAGAAAAGCAACCCTTGCAGTGTGACTCTCAGGAGGCAACGCACTAATCAATTGCTCATCACAAGTAGTCCTAAAAACCCCTTCTCTTAAACAAGTAGTTCTGGTTTCCCAAACTGTTCTCCAAATAGGTTGTATCAAAGTTGGAGGCCAATTTTGGCCTTCAACTTCAGGGAATAAGTCCTTAATCATTCTCTCTAAAAGCTCAAGCTTTGAACCACCCCATCCTCTAGAAAAGAATGGTGGGCTTATTTTGGTTCTGTGCATAAATGCTCCATAAATATGGTCTATCACATAATGAAGCATTCCTGTATTGACTGTTACCATTTTTTGAGAGAAACCCAGAATTGCAATCACTGAAAAGGAATGAACTTTATGAGAAATTGAATTAATTTAAAAGAAACCCAGAAAATATTTTTCACAGTATATGATAATTTTGAAGAGAAATATTGAGGTTACAATGTAATTAGAGCTGGATTGATTAAAAACAGTCCCACGAGTTATTACGCACAACAATCTCTCAAGTATTGGTTAATATGTAAAGCTGAAAAAAAAACTCAATGAACAAACATAAAAAAATATTAGATTTTTATAAAAAAAAATCATAAAAATTAAAAATTGTGTAACAAAATTTAGATCTGGTAAAACGAATTAAAACATGGGAAAGAATAAACAAAGGAAACATAATCAGATCCAACAAATCAGAAAGACAATGTAAGTGATGTTAATACAAGAGAAGATAGAGATAAGACAGTCTGTACTATGAAT
>Ga0325405_1003690_pt1 | contig 15726 bp, 9 predicted proteins | sample PopdelMetagenome_21_FD_205663 | JGI IMG/M metagenome (GOLD analysis project Ga0325405, IMG submission 205663) | Populus deltoides microbial communities from Bellville, Georgia, United States - Xylem-Control-R2 | ecosystem: Host-associated > Plants > Phyllosphere > Stem > Wood/Secondary xylem... | reverse complement strand
AAATTTAAAATTTTGAAAATGCTATTTCAAATACAATTCCAAACTAAATCTACCTGAACTTTCCTAACCCCTCATTAAACTAATCAAAATTTCCTTGTCATGTCGTCCTTTCTTCATGGCAAAACACGTGCCATCAAGCAACTTATAGTACAAAAAATCCAACGTCTAATCTTTCTGTTTGACACAAACACCTGAGAAGAAAAACGAAAGAAAAATCATTACATGTACACAAACAACACATCATGCAATAACACAAACAACATTCAGATACAGAACAAAACCTAAGAGAGACAAGCTTCAGATCCTTGTTGGATTCCCATTTCTGTTCCTTAACAACAACAACCTCCATTTCCAAATCCCTGTTTCTGTCTCTGTCCGTCCCTCTTGAAAAAAAGAAAAAAGAAAAGAAAAGAAACTGAATATTCTTCCTATTTCTATCTGTATATCTCTCTAGCTATCAAAGTATGTTGATTGAAAGCAAATTTTCAATCTTTCTATGATACAAAGGCAGAGAGAGACAAAGTGTGAATTGGTAGACAAGAATAACAGTTACCCACGAAAAAGGGTTTCTTAAAAACCCAGCAAAATTAATGCTTTCTCTGGTTCCTCAACAGACACTGCTCTGTTTTGTGCAATCGTTTATCGGGGTTTCTTGAGCTTATTCGAGGAAATTTTTCTTCTTGGTGCAATGTGGGTTCAATTTTGTAGGTGATTCCATTGGATCTTCAAAGGAAAGAGGAAAGGAAATAAATAAATGGCTTTGTTTAGGAAGTTCTTCTTTAGAAAACCACCTGATGGGCTTTTGGAGATCTCTGAAAGGGTTTACGGTATGCTTTAAATTTGAACAATTTGGCAAACTTTATGGTTAAAGGTTGATGGGTTTTGGTTCTTTTGTGTTTTGAATTACTTGCATTGATGTTGGTAGGCAATTGGTCTTAAAAGTCCGTATCTTTTGAGATACTATTGTGGGTAATGTAGATGTTATGTTTGTACTGATTTTAAGTTTTTTGAATTACCTGCGTTGGGGTTGTGGATAATTGGTTTTGAAGTCTCTATCTTTAACTTCAGGTTTGAAGAAGATTCATGGGTTTTATTTACTTGTATTGATGCTAATAGCTAACTGGTTTTAGAGCCTCCATCTTTTAATATACTATTCTGGATAATGCAGATGTTGTGATATGTAAATAGCAACTATTTGCTTACTGTAGGGCTCAAGATTATCGGTTTTCTTTTGTTTCATATATCATCTATTTGTCATTACGTCTAGTGTTTTATAATACTTGCATTGGTGTTGATGGTTAATTTGGTTTTAAAGTTTCTATCTTTGGAAATACTGTTGTGGATAATGCTGATGTTATGCTTTTATCTTTGTAAATATTAATGATGGTTCGTGTTGTTTGGTTTCAGTCTTTGATTGCTGCTATTGTACGGACACTTTTGAAGATGAAGAATATAAAGTGTACATTGGAGGCATAGTGGGCAAACTTCATAACCATTTGCCTGATGCTTCATTTATGGTGTTTAATTTCCGAGAGGGCGATAACCAAAGCCAGATTTCTAGCGTATTGTCCGAATTTGACATGACTGTGATGGACTATCCCCGACACTATGAAAGTTGCCCCATACTCTCAATGGAGATGATTCATCACTTCTTACGGTCGAGTGAAAGCTGGCTGTCACTTGGGCAACAAAATGTGGTCTTGATGCATTGCGAACGAGGTGGGTGGCCAGTTCTGGCTTTCATGCTTGCTGCCTTATTGCTATATGGGAAGCAGTTCACTGGTGAGCAGAGAACTCTAGACATGATTTATAAGCAAGGGCCTCGAGAGCTTTTACAGCTGATGTCCCCTATTAATCCATTACCTTCGCAATTGAGGTACTTACAGTATGTATCAAGGAGGAACGTGGGAACACAATGGCCTCCTCTGGATAGAGCACTTACATTGGATTGCATTATTCTTAGATTAGTTCCTGGTATGGATACAGAGGGGGGTTGCAGGCCGATATTTAGGATATATGGACAAGACCCTTTTATGGCTGCTGATAGGAATCCTAAAGTTCTGTTCTCAACACCAAAAAGGAGCAGATTTGTCCGGCATTTCAAGCAGGTAGCTCAAGTTTCTTCAATTTGTACAATTTCTATCAATTTTTATTTGAAAAGTTAATTGTATTTTTTCTCCAGAACAGAATCTTATCATTGTTTATGGTGTTCTACATTACTTAAATAAGATGGCCTTTCCAGGATCTGTCTTACTACTAGGAGCAGTAATAAAACAGTTGAATTTCTTTGCAAGAGCAGTGTCTGTGTACATATTTTTTCCCATCTGATTGACCTTTTCAGTTGGCTACTTTCATGTTTTTTTTTTTTTTTTCTATTTATGATGGTTATTAGCAAAGAGTTGTTATCTTTAACACTCATGTTATATCTGCCGATGCACATGAAGTAATTCTAAAAGCTTAAGGTGCTGGGTCGTCCATGCTATTCTTTTCAACTTTTCTGAAATAAGCATCTGTTATGTTAAGGTGACTATTATGGTTTTCTGTGATCAAAACAATATTATGCCTGAGATAGTATTTTCATCTATAAAATCGCTTATGTTTACAGCTGGTGGTTTTCTTCCCCTTATCTTTAGAGATTTGTTAATAGTACACATACTGATATGAACTCACACACACATTGCATACAAAATTATGCTTTCTGTTTGCACCATAGTCTATTGATAATCATAAATTTATATGTAATCATCTCTATTATTAGGTAAACTTGTTCCATTCTCATCCTGTCTCTGAAAACTGCATTTATACTTTTTGTAAATTTTGCTGTGCATGCTTTCAAATTCTTCATTTATTTTGGCAGGCAGAATGTGAATTGGTTAAAATAGACATCCATTGTCATATACAAGGTGATATTGTCATGGAGTGTATTTCCTTGGACAGTGATCACGAAAGGGAACAGATGATGTTTCGGGTCATGTTCAACACAGCCTTTATAAGATCAAATATCTTGATGTTTAATCGTGATGAAATTGACACGTTATGGAATGCAAAGGATCAATTTCCCAAGGACTTCAGAGCAGAGGTATCTAGTTATCTTTCATTTCTTGAAATTTACTATGACTAGAGATAATTAATGTTTTGGGTCTGGATGAAGGTTCTTTTCTCAGAGATGGATTCTGCTACTTCAATTGCTGCAATTGATTTGCCTGGTTTAGAAGAGAAAGATGGCCTACCTATGGAAGCGTTTGCAAGAGTGCATGAGATTTTCAGCAACGTGGACTGGCCAGATACAAAAACTGATGTAGCACAAAATGTGCACCAGCATATCATAGCACCCCAAGAAAATTTGGACAGTTCTCCCCAGAGGGCAGAAATAGGCAGTGTATTGATGGAATCAACCCTTGTTAAAGTTCAAGAGAAATTGAAACTAAAAGAATCAGAAAACAAGACTCCAAGTCCCACTTCCATTACCCCGATGAAACAATCTATCCTCTCTTTTGAACCATTTTCAGATACAAATTCAGTAAGAGAGGAGGCTGAACCTCAAGAACTAAAGGTTGCCCTCCACTCTGTGCCCTCTATAAAATCATCTCCTGATGAAAATTCAGCAGGGGAGAAGGTAGAACCCCAAGAACTGAAGGTTGCCCTCCAATTTACGCCCTCTATTAAGCCATCTTCAGATGAAAATTCAACTCAAAAGAAGGTTGAACCACAAGAGCTCCAGGTTGCTCTCCAACTGTCAGCTCAATCTAAGCTCATATCACAGCGAGTACCTCAGAGATCGCACTCTTCTCCAGTTTCCTATAGCAATTCCTTGCAGGCCTCACCTGTGCCTATGTCAAGATACCATGGTGCACCCTCTAACCTTGGCATCACAGCTTTGTTGTATGATCATGCTGCATCTAAAGGCGAAGAAGTCGTTTGTCCAGTGACATTATCTCTACCTTCCTCTGCTATATCATCTCCAGTCACAGGTGTACTTCAAATTGCACCACTCAGTAATGTGTCTTCTCTGAGGACACCACCACTTCCTACCCCATTGCAATCTTCAATTGGATCTCCTAAAACTACAGAAAAGCCTTCTCCGACATGTCCTATTCCTCCTACTCCTCAACCCATTTCAATTTCTTCTTCCGTCACAGAATTATCCAAACCTGCACAACTCAATCAGGTGTCTACTCCGGGGACACCACCATGCCCTCCTAACTCATTGCAATCATCAATTGAAACACCTCAAACTATCAAAAATTCTTTTGTTTCTTGTTCTATTCCTGCTCAATCTTTTTCCAAAGAAACAGATTCTTTACTCAGTCAACATCCTCAGGCAACATCTGGCAGTATTTACTCACCGTTGGTTCCTTCTCCTCTTCACTCTTCTCTTTCTGCCTCTTCGTCTCCTGTTATCAAGAGTTCATCTTCAGCTCCCCCAGCCCCTCCTCCACCCCCTTCTCTTTTAGGAGCACTTCCATCTTCTGCTGACAGGAACTCGTATCCAGCTCCCCCTCCTCTACCCCCGGGAATGGCCTCTATGGTTGCTAGCTCAGTTACTTCGCAGTCTGTGAAGAACTTGGCTGTTGTGCCCAGACCACCACCACCACCTTCTCCTCCCCTACTTGCTGGATCTGCTTTGGTCCCCACTAGTGCTCCTTCAGTGCCACCGCCGCCACCACCTCCTCCTCTACATTCTGGATCTGCCTTGGGCCCCAGTACTGCTCCTTCAGTGCCACCACCACCACCTCCTCTGCATTCTGGATCTGCCTTGGGTCTCACTAGTGCTCCTTCAGTGCCACCACCACCACCTCCTCCTCATAGCTCTGCTGTTTCTTCATATAACAATGCCGCACATATTCCTCCTGTGCCACCTCCTCCTGCTCCTTTGGCCAACGGGTTGTCAAGAGCTAGCAGTGTCTCCTCACTATCACATGCTGGAGTTAGTAATGGAAATGTACCTTCAGTTCCTGGACCACCTTCTGGTGCTCCATTTAGTGCAAAGGGGCGGGGCATGTTTCGTATAAATTCAAAAAATCAACCCAGAAAAGCCAACCTGAAACCTTATCACTGGTTAAAATTAACTAGGGCCGTGTCAGGCAGTTTATGGGCTGAGGCGCAAAAAGCTGATGAAGCTTCCAAGTATACACCATTTGTTTTATTGTTCTCTTCAAAATGGCCTTCTTCTATTATCTCTATGTTGTCACTTACTATACCTTATCAAATTTGTCTGTACTAGGGCTCCAGAGTTTGACATGTCAGAACTTGAGACTCTTTTCTCAGCAGCTGCTCCAAATTCTGATCGTGGGAGCACAGCAGGGAAATCAAATCGGCGCACCGTGGGACATAAATCTGATAAAATCCAGCTGGTAATCAGTTTGCATTCATGGGAGTGGAGCCTATACTTAATTTTATCGATTGCATGACTTAGATTTATTAATGCCAAGTTCAATTCACTACTTGGGGCATCCCAACTAGCCTACCCATTTTAACTCTACTTAGTATTCACTAACAAGCATCTCAAGTGCCATTGTGTTTAGTTTTACCAATACTTGCACATAATTATATGTTCCTTAAACAACGAAGTCAGGTCTAGGTGGGTTGCCTTTCTGGTGTAGCCATGTAGGGTTAGGGTAGGGTTTCTTCAGTTGATTGAATTTGGTCATCTTCAATTTAGGTTAGGCAATTGGTTTTGCGATATTATACCAAACAGAATTGCTCACCTGATGTTGGTAGTCGAAATTTTATCTGTTTAATATTGTTTTAAAGAAAGAGAGATTAATATGAAATTTGTACCCAACAATTCATTTGGTTGAAAGATCACTCTTATTTGGTTTTTATTTGCAAATTATAGAACTGTATTATTGCAAGCTCTCATGTTCAGTGCTTGGGCATGCATTTTTGCAGTGTATCCTGTATTCTGGATAGTGGTAGATAACTAGCAAAACATCTCATTTGAATTTGTTTCTTCACGAGGTGTTTACTGGTTCTGCAGATTGAACTTAGACGGGCATATAATTGTGAAATCATGCTTTCAAAGGTTAAAATTCCTCTGCCAGATCTGATGGTAAGATGAACCTTGTTGCACTTGTCTGAGCTAATTTTTTCGTAAAACAATGTGTTAAAATTAGGTTGTACAAAATTTGTATTACGGACTGCAGTTTCAAAGGTGAGGAGATTTTCATAATTATTTTGTGTTCAAAGCTTCTGTACCTATCCATAAATGTGAGAATGTTTGTCATAGTGATTTCATGGTGGTGATTGAAAACTTAAAGTTTTCTTGTTGTTCCATGTACCTTGCATTCCTACGTGATTCATTTGAATGTTAAACATATACCAGCCTTCATGCTGCGGTCAATAATTCTTCTGGAATCTACTAAATGATGACGTGTAATTGGTTTTGAATTTGAGAAAACATGCATACCCTGATACCTGACCCTTTTTAATGCAAATGAACAAAGACATACTTTTCCTGCTGAAGTTTGCTATGCATGCTTGCATTCATTTCAGAGACTTTAACTGCTCAAATGTTTTTGGTCGGTTCTCTTACATCCTTGCTTCTCTAACTGTCTTGCAGAGTTCGGTTCTTGCTTTGGATGATACAGCATTGGATGTTGATCAGGTTGATAACCTTATTAAGTTTTGTCCAACAAAAGAAGAGATGGAATTACTCAAGGTATTACAAATTCTTTTGCTGCTTTTTTACCTTTTCTGTTCATAAATCCTCTACCACTTCATGCCATGTTGAGAGCTGTCACCACCAATTATTTATTTTTCTATTTGTTCATAATTTAAAACATGGATCAGCTAATGCAGTCCCTCATGTTCATTGAGTTAAAACCAGAATTTCTTACATTCAGGGTTATAATGGAGATAAAGAGAACTTGGGAAAATGTGAACAGGTGAGTGAAGTATTTATTTTTCAGATTAACTTTCTTGTTCTTATTATTGTATTTTCTATCTTGTTATAGTTCATGCCCTTGTTACAAATGAAATGCAAAAGGTTGGCTTGTTTTGCTCTTTACTCCTTTTTAATTGATTAATCAACCATTAGACAATGAATAATGCTTATTGACATTTGTGAACCTCTGGTTCCTACTTCTGTAGCATATCATTGGAAACAAATCATGTAAATGAGCTGCAATGTGGTTTGAGAATGTCAACTCCATACATGTTTTGGCCTTGTATTCTAATTCAACACCTTTTGCATTTTTCATGATAGTTTTTCTTAGAAATGATGAAAGTGCCACGTGCAGAGTCAAAGCTAAGAGTTTTTTCGTTTAAGATACAATTCCAATCCCAGGTTATTGGCCAATCTCTTTGATTATGTTGATTCTATGATGTTTTCATCGTTGTTTGTTGTTTTTTTTGGCAATAGAGGTCCCTATGGTTCAATGATTCAGTCACATTGAAACCTGCGGTTTCAAAAGGACTATTGGATTCTTGAAATGACAAAGTTAGTCCCTCCCTCCAAGTTCATTAGAAATATCTGCTAATGTCAAATTATTAGCTTAAGGGCACATGGCACTCACCGATTGGCTGAGATTTTGGTCAAGTTTGATCATTGACCAAACTTGGCTACAGATTGTAACTTAATGGAAATTGGTTATGGAATTGGATGGAGAGACTAACTCTGTCTGAAATTCAAATCTCAAGACTCAATTGCCCTTTTTTGAACCATGGGGTTCGATGTGACTGCAGCAGTGAAGCATAGGGACCCCTGCTGCAGTAAAACCATTGTTTGCAAATATTTAGCCCTTGTCTCACACCTATTTCAGGTTTCTGATCTCAGAGGTAATTTGAATATTGTAAATTCGGCTTCTGAAGAGGCAAGTCGGATCTTTTTACTTCTCTAGTTTCTTCCAGCAATGTTAGTTTTCTGAAGATTTTCAACTCTAATAGCATTTCCTATCATGTATTTTATCAGATCAGGAGCTCAGCAAAGTTGAAAAGGATCATGCAAACAATTCTTTCTCTTGGTAATGCTCTCAACTTTGGTACTGCAAGGGGTAAGTTGCAACTCCATTGGTTAGCATCCTGTTGTTATAACACTTTAGAGAATATGAAATTAGGCATAACAGTAATGCACATCACTCTAGAGAATATGGAATTAGGCATAACAGTGTTGCACATTAGTTTGTGCCCATGTTAGAAAAGTCTTAACAGACAGCTTGTTCGAGAGAGCCATTAATCTAATCTATAGGACCTTTTTTTTGCAAAATCATTATACTGATGACTCTTTTTTTTTTGTCTGGTTTTTATGTCTCTTCTTGAAATCCCAATTTTTTGTTTTAAATAAGATGCTGAATTCTTTGTAAATCCAGAACCTCCTCCTGTATAATCTCAAGTCTTTGATTGTAAGATCCAAACATTTACTGTAGGATTCTGTACCAGACATTGTTGCCCAGAAAGTGATTAAAGCTAAAGAAGTAACAAGATAGAAAACTATACCTCACACCTTGATACAATCTAATTTTGTAATTACACTGAGGTTGGAATGTTATACTTGAACCTGGACTTGCAAGATCATGTGGTTGAGCATGCACCATACATATATGGTCAACCAAAGCCCTTCTTTCTCCCACCTTATTAATGGGACCTACAATATGCAGAATATTTTCTCTGAAATTGAAGATCTTATTTGATGAGATTAATTCCAGGAGTTTTGGAGTTAATCTCTCTGCCTGTCTTATTCTTTTGTGCTTCTCTTGTATCCTCTTGATGTGCTTGCATCAGATCTGGATTGTTCTTTCAGTAAATTCAAAATTTCATTGCTTTAGGTTCTGCAGTTGGATTTCGAATGGACAGTCTCCTCAAACTCACTGATACACGAGCTCGAAACAACAAGATGACTCTCATGCATTATCTTTGTAAGGTAGAATATTTTCCTTTAAATTGAATTGCAGCTTAAATCATGAATTTATGATTTGTTTGGTTACCATCAGTATATGTGAGTTAATTTTAGACAATGAAGACCATTGAATTGTCCAAGAGGCTGTTTCAAGACCAAGGGCAATTGATTTCTGCATCAATTAAACAAGACCTACTCCCCCACCTTAACCCTCCCTTGGTCTATTAGCTAAAAATTCCTCCCCCCTCCATTCCTTTTAGTTGTTTGAGATAACATCTAGAGGGCGGGAAAGAGGAAAATTGATGTAGTTGCACTGTCTATGAATGTTTAAGAGTGATTTTTGTACTGTCCTTGCTCCTAAAGCTGAATCAAGTCACTGGTGCTGAACAGATGAGAAAAGGTGTACTTGGATTTTGGAGAGCTAATAAATGAAAAGTTTTTTGTGTTACATCCTTTGATTTGCCTTTTATGTGGCTGTAAGGTTCTAGTGACTGAAAGAACATATATCCAGAAATATAATTGACTCAGCTGTTTCGTTAAATTGATCGGATGGCAATTGATACCTACACTAAAACCTGTCTTGCTGAGGCTGGGCTAGCTGAAAATGCATTTAATGACGCTGAGTGTTGAAATCTAATCATCACAGAGTGCGGGAATCTGTTTTTTGTTTTTTTTTTCTGAGAAATATATTTGCAATTGTTAACTTTTTTGCAGAATATTCATATATTTTGTACACATTGAACATTAGAAGATACTGAAGAAATGGAAAACAAAACTTCTGATAAAACTATTTATTTGGGTTTGGTGTTGAATCTTTTTGCATGAATCAATTGGTAGCCATAGAAATCTTAGCTTCTTCATCCCACCACAGATATTTATCTTTCACTTTTCTTTTCTTGCTGGCTTCTGAGTTGTAGGTACTTGCTGAAAAGCTTGCAGAACTGCTAGATTTTCCAAAGGATCTTGTGAGTTTGGAGGCTGCAACAAAAGTAATCTTCCTCCTCCTTCCTTTCCTTTTTTTTTTTTTATGGAAATTCAGTTTCCTTTACTTTGTTTGCTTGCTAAGTTATAAATTCAATTTTGTGCAGATACAATTGAAATATTTGGCAGAGGAAATGCAAGCCGTTAGTAAAGGACTTGAGAAAGTTATGCAGGAATTGAGTGCTGCCGAGAATGATGGTTTGGTCTCAGAAAATTTTTGCAAGGCAAGTCCTTCCAGCTACTCTGTTCATTGTGTATAAAGGTTTCTCAGGATTTGCTGCAGGAATTACCTGCAATTAATGGAATTACTCGCCATTGGCATGCATGCAGGCACACATGCACACACCTGTATAATATCCTTTATTGTGGCAGATTGTAATAATTAATATATCTTTCCTTTTCCTTGGAAATGTTCAGATTCTTAAGGAATTCCTTGCTTTTGCTGAAAGTGAAGTGAGGTCTTTGGCTTGCCTTTATTCCTGCGTGGTATGTATATGGAATTTTGTTTTGACCAGCTGCTTTTGGACAGTAATTCTGTACTCGAACTTGAACACTCAATACCAGAGGTTTTTGTTTTCTGAATCTGAATGTTTTAGGGTAGAAATGCGGATGCACTGGCTCTTTATTTTGGGGAAGATCCGGCACGTTGCACATTTGAGCAAGGTATTGTCCAGTATGTACCAACGTTGTTAAAATAAATTGGGCGTGAAAGTGAGTGTTTCACTGTAGCATTGGACATAGTTCACCGTGGATTGCAATCCACATTGAAATTATCCCTTTGTTTTTGGGTGGAATAAAAAGAAGCCTCGAGGGTGGGGGTGCCTTGGTTTTTTTAACCGGCTTAGTAGTCATTATAAGATTGGTGGGTATGTTAGTCTTTTTTAAATTTTTTATACATTAAAAATATGCATTTCTTCTTCAATGTTAACAAAATAAGGTTGGTATTTGGGGGTACTTTTGTACTTTCACATAGGTTGTTTTAGTAATTAGCAGGGTGTTTTGGTATTTTTCACGTTTACTTTTTTATTCAAGAAAGCTGTTATCGCATGCTTATTATGTACTAGCAAGTGAGTGGCGTCATCGCCATTTAGGCAGCGCATGTAACGCCACCCGGTGCCCAAACATAACCTTCCGTTGTTTTTTTGGAAGCGCCACCATGTACTCTTTCTTATGGTGTGGTGCGTTATGATATATGGTGGTTGGATCATTGCCGGTGACTTTTTTTTTCTTCTCTCTCTCTTTCCAAATAAAATGCACGATTGTCCTCTTTGTTTTTTCTTTTTCAATTTCAATCCTCATTCTTTTGATTTCTTATTCTTTTTGTTAAAGTGTTATTGACATTCAATTTAGTTCTTCAATTACAATTTTTTTCATTTCGGTCCTTATTCTTTTGATTTTTAATTTGTTTCCTTAGCCTTTTTGTTAAAGTTTTATTGACTTTTAATTTCATCATTCAATCAACATTTATGTTTTAATTTTTTTAATTTAACCCTTATTTTTTTTATTTGATAAAAGTTATTTTTCAATTCAATTTAACCCTCCAATTGAAATCTTTGTTTGTCCTCTAATTATTATTTTTTTTATTTTCACCCTCATTCTTTTAATTAAAATTTTTTCTTAGATCCTCTTGTGTTATTGATTTTTTTTCTTGGTTTCATCTTTCGACATTTAATTTGTTGGGGATTCAGCTTCGTATTTTTATTATTTGTAGTGTTTTCAATTTAATGATTTCGATCACGAGTTTGAAAAGTTAATATTGTTTGGCATCTCTTTTTTTGCTCATTTTCTTTTACGATCTTATCGTTTCACATTAGTTTTTTTTTTTGTTTTAATATTGGTTTTGTGATTATCTTCAACTTCTTTTCCACGAGTTTATCTTAGTCTCATGACATATATCACGAGTTTTGTATGCCTTTTTTAGATTTAAGTTTTTTTTTTAATTATTTTGTTTATATTTGATTTTTGAAGATATTATTCTAATTTATCTATATATTTTTTTGTTTGTTCTATACATATGGATTTTATTTTTCAAAATAAAAAAATATTTATTTTTAAATAATAATTTTTATATGTTTGGCCTTGTGAAATATATTTTTAGGATGTGGGTTTATTCAATCAATTTTATTTGTGTTTTTATTTCTATTATCTTTTATTAATTTAAATAAACAAGTTTAGTAAACACATTCGGGTAAATGTTTTATTGTGATTGAATATCTTGATTTATATTTATCTCTCAATTTTTCAATTTACCTTTTGATTATTTGTTAACATTATTTTTTTTGTATATTTACATAGATGATTATCGATTTATTTAATTATATGCTTACATAGACTTTTCGATTTATATTTTGAATTTTTTATGTAAAAAATCACATCGAGAGATAGCCTGCATACCGAGTATTTGTTTGAAAAAAAATTTACAGCTCGTGGCGGAGCATAGATTAAATAGCTAGTTATATTATAGTTATATATAAACTAAAAGAGGTGGTAAAACACTATTCATTTCAATAGTTTCCCTATCTAATTTGACACTTCAACATTTAGTTCATTAAAGATTGAGCTTTATAATTTATTGTGATTGCTTTATACGTTCAGTCTCATAATCTGTGTCACGGGTTTGATGAATTAACTTGATTGACTCAAGTTTTATTTTTGTTATTTTTTAATTGATATATATAGTTTTTCAATTTCATCCTTTAACATTGAGAATTAAACTTCTTATTTTGATTTATTTTCTATTTGGTTATCTTGATCTCATGATTCGAGTCGCGGGCTAACCCAAATGACTCAAGTTTTTTTTTTTTTTTAATTTCATCATTCCGCATTGAGTGATTATGAATTAGGCTTCATGATTTATTTTAGTTTGCTTTCTATGTGGTTATCATGGTCTTATGACCCGGGTTATATGTTTTGCAAGTTAATCCGGGTAGACTCATGTTGTTTTATTGTGTCTTGCTTTTAGATTGAATTTTTTTTTTAATTTCATTCTTCAAAATTGAATTTATTAAGAATTGAGGTTCATAATTTATTTTAATTTGTTTTCTATGGAGTTATCCTAGCACATGACCCAAGTTGTTTTATTTTATGGTTTTTTTTAATTGATTTTTTTTTTAATTTCATCCTTCAACATTGGTTTAATTGGGAATTGAGTTTCATTTTGTGTTTTGATTTGCTTTCTATGAGGTTATTTCGGTCTCATGATTTGGGTTGCGGATTTGACAAGTTAATCTGAGTTAATCCAAATAGATCTAATGTGTTTTCTTCTCAATATTTTTTTTAAAACATGTCATCTTGATTTTTTTTTGTCAAAATATATTTTTAATGGTTTTCTGGGTTGTCTTTGAACCTGTCAAGTTGATCGGGTCATGTCGGGTTAACCTTTACTTGGTTTAAATTTTCTCTACTAGATAACATATTAGTAACACCTAGATATATTAGATATTTTTTTTATGTTAAAAAAATTGATATCACCTGCAATATAGCATAAGCAATGATATAGCAGCGAGTGCTAAATTAAGGTGTATATATGCATATCCATGTTTTCTGTGCATGGTTATAATATTCAGGTCATTCTTGAATATTATCATCAGCTCTTGAATCTCTGTTTGTACAGAAGGGGACCTTTCACTTTTTTATCTTCATTCATTCTGCAGTTGTGTCCACTCTGCTCAATTTTGTGAGGATGTTTGTCCGAGCACATGACGAAAACCAAAAACAACTTGAATTGGAAAAGAAAAAAGCAGAAAAGGAGGCACAGATTGAAAAGCCCAAGATTGCTTCTCCCAGAAAACTGTCTGAAAACTTGGTACAGACACCCATCAAAAGTGGGAGCATCCAATGATCAAGTGCTATATTCTGCCAATCCAACCAAAACCTGTTCTCGTATAGATAACATCATTGCAAAGCTGAGCTAAAAGGGAAAAACTAGAGCTCAAATCTGGAGAGAAGTGTTTACCTCTGCAGCAAAAATAAGAACTTAAATGCAGGTGTACAAGGCAGGGACGGATACTCTATTTTTTGTGTGGTAATCCTTGCTTACATGTCTTCTGTTTCAGTGTTCTGTACTTGTGTTACTGTTTCATTGTTCTGTACTTGTGTTACTGTTTCAGTGTCATCTTTGATACTTAACTTGTGCCATTGCTTACCAAGTTTCATTCCTTTCAGAGCAGAGATATCAGCGATCTTCAGAGACCTCCTCGATGAGTCCTCGACAAGTCGCATGATACCTCCAGAATTTTGTTGTAAAAATCAGTTAAAATTCGGTTAGCTAGAGATGGCAGGAGCATTGTTTCTTGTGTACATTTTGATGTACAGTGATGTAAATGTCTATATGTAGCCATTGTTAAATACTATTATTATTCATCAAGAGCCTCATTTCTCGAGGAAATGAAGAGGGTGATTTAGTTTGTAATTTAATGTTATTATTGTCCAACCTTTTTCATTACTTTCATGGAAGAATTTTCAGTGGGATCTATGTACAATCGTGGGATGAATTAATTAACCAAACATTTTCAAAACTATAATTAGAATAAAATGTAGTTTCAATCACATTTCACCACAATCTTATTGCTATGCATCCTTTTCTGTTCATGATTATGTCATGGTGTTCATTCTTTTTATCCCCCCTGTTGTTCAGCCAGGTGAGATATGATACAAAAAACTGGGATCATCTTCCTTGCTTTTCTGCAGAAAGAGGATGAATTACTCGGTTTTAAATTTAGAGAAAAAAAAAAAATTTCTAACCCTGAGATCTAAGTTGATGTAAAATTTTATTCGCTCAAAAACCACCAGAAGATAAATAAAAAATAGAAGCTAGCAGCACCGAGGTATTAGGCTCAAGGGTCTAGGTAAGGTTTTTCTGTCTCTGTATCCTGAGTTCAAGTCTCAGTGTGCACGTCTATTACTCATGCGGTGTCTTACCTGTCTATTGGACTTGTACAGTGTTTAGTGGGTCCGGGGATTAATCATGGTGCGTGTAAACTGATCCGAACACCCGGTTATTAAAAAAAATAAAATTGAAGCTAGCAATCTTATTAAATTTATGAAAAAAAAATACGTTGTGTTACCATAAATGAACAAATTTCCATTTTCACTACAATCCATAAAAATCTTAGTTATTAATCTTGCGAGGGTTGACAAGTTGATTTGAAAAACTTGAAGTTTGATTTGAGTTAGATTTCTAATCGAATCAAACTAGAAATTAACTCAGTTCCCTCAACTTAAACAAGTTTTTAATGATCTATTTAACTTAATTAAACTCAATTCAAACTTGGTTGGGTCAGTCTTGTAAAACAATAAAAAAAATATTATTTTAATAAAAATAATTGATTTAAATTAACTTGATGACAGGAGGATTGATCAAATAACTCAACAATCTAGGCCTTGTGTTTTTTAAAACAAGATTTATTATGTTTATTAAATCCTAAACTTTAAATTTTAATTAATAGTGGGATTTGATTCAACAATTTTTCTTTTTAAAAAAAGTGTTTGAATTAAAATGGAAATAAAAATTTGATACATGCTCTATTTCTCTTTTTTAAAAGATTAAACTAGACTTAACAAGTGTGACTATTCACACGATTTAAGTTGGGTTCTTAGAGCCTGAATTATCGAATATTCCATGTAACTATAAACTGGATGAGTTTTATAATTTTTTATACTAGTTAATTTATAGGTTTGAAAGTTTTTTTTTCTTGCTAAAAAAATAAATTTGACTATTATTATAAAATAAAATAATTATGAAACTATATATATTTTTATTAGCAATAGAATACAAATATTAATAGAGAGTAGAAATGAAAAAAAAAAGATTAATTATTTGCTTTTTATTTATTTTACAAAAAAGAATTGTGAAGAGAAGATAACATTAAAAAACTCAGTGGTATTTCTTATTTGTTACATTAGTAAAC
>Ga0325405_1003686_pt1 | contig 15736 bp, 11 predicted proteins | sample PopdelMetagenome_21_FD_205663 | JGI IMG/M metagenome (GOLD analysis project Ga0325405, IMG submission 205663) | Populus deltoides microbial communities from Bellville, Georgia, United States - Xylem-Control-R2 | ecosystem: Host-associated > Plants > Phyllosphere > Stem > Wood/Secondary xylem... | reverse complement strand
GTGGTCCTCAATCTTTTAATTGCATCAAATTTGATTAATTTATTTTTCAATTTCATTCATTGAAATTTGATTTTTTATGTTTTTTTAATCAAAATTGATTATCATTCTTTTGATTCCTATTTATTTTGCTTTTAATCTTTTTTTATTGGATTTTATTTTTTGATTTCATCCCTAATTATTTGATTTTAATTTTCTTTTTTTTGGCAATTTCACCCATGATTATTTAATTTCATTGAATTTTCATATTATATTTAGTGCTTATTTTTTTATCATACTTTTAAAACCCGGCTCAGAAGTTGACCTCTGTCATGTTCTAGGTCACAAGTTGGGTCAAATGATTGGGCCGGGTTATTGGGGTCAATCAGAGTTTTTATTGTGCAAAGGGTAAAAATGATATTGTTTTAATAAAAAAAATAATGACAAAAAAAATCAACGGGTTTTCACATGATTTTTTCAAAGTTAATTGCTTGATTTTTTATTCAACAAAAAAAATTTGGTATTATTTCAATAAAAAATAATGAAGAAAAAATTCAACTGGGCTTCAACTTGATGTTCCCCTAGCTAATCCTATCGTTGATCAACCAAGATTTTGATCTATTTTTAATATTTTTCTATAATTTTGGCAATTGCTAATTTTTTCAACTTGTTTATAGTTATTGTTCTTTTATTTATTTGTTTTATGAGATATAGTTGATTCAATGATCAAAATTTTATTTATTTTTTGCACTTTTATAAATCAATTGAGTTTTTTCAATGACCCGAATCTCAAAATTTTTAAACTTTTTTAAAAACTATCACCTCACATGGGATTTTATTTTTTGCGATCAGAAAAATTGCAGCAGCCCACGACATAGGGTGGGACAAAATATCCAGTATATATCTAAAATGCAAGACTTACACTACAATTAATTGGATAAGATACTTTAGCCAGCCAAGTATGGGGTTACAAACATGTAGGAGGAATATATAATATAGTGGCAAGAGTAATGATGGAAGGAAGGAAGAAATAGATGAAGCTGGTAGTAGATAGGGGACTACTCTAGTTACTTATAGTAATATTTTGTGATGCGTTGTTCTTGTCTCTTCCTCTTTGCCCATCGACACTCACTATACAGAAAAGCTGTCCGACACCATGGATGGTTTTGCCTTTTAAGCTCTCTCTCTCTCTCTCTCTCTCATGTGCTTAGATTCCTAATAGGCATAGACACTCTTTTATCTTAAGACGATTTCGAGTAAAATAATATGAACCCACTACATAGTCACGAGGGAGGCAATATGTGTGTGTGTGTGTGTAAGTGTGTTATTGGATTGTCTTTATGGTCCAATAATTTCTATAACTAAGCCAAATCATGCATATTACAGTTTGGTCTTCCTCACGACATCACGTGATGGCTTAGTTTTTCATATCAGAGACCTAAATGGGATTTGTTTTCCAAAATGGCATCTGATTTTGCAGAGTCTGAAAATATATTGTTTTTTTTTTTTCTGTAAGTTCATCATCTGGACTCGATTCAATTTGGGTTTGGTGTATCTAATCGGTACAATATTAGATTTGGTATATGTTTAGGCTATTTTTCTGCGAGCATGCCTTAAAATAATTGCATGCTATGGGACTCACAGTACAGAAGGACCATGTCACAGATCTCATTCGCATGCATGATCTGCCAATGTTTTTCTAATTCTGGTTTAGATCTGAATCTCAACTCTTTCTGGCCCTATGAATTGTTAAAGACCCAAATTCACTGCGAGGTACGAAGCTGTAGATGCAGTGCTAGAATTGATCTGCAGTGAAATTTGAGGGGGTAAAAAGGGCCCTTTAGAGTGTGTTTCCTCGACAAGACCCTTGGATCGCAGCAGCAGGTAATTTGTGAGCTTGCTTGAATTAAAGTTGGTTCTGCAATTTGTGTCAACTCATGACATCGAACCATAAAAAAAGGGAAAAAATGCGAAGAATTATATATTAGCAGTGCATAAATTATTGGTTAAACTAGCAGATCATGCCACTTGAAGCAATATTTCTCTAACCAACTCAAGGAAGTTTGTCAATCATTTTCATCTCTATATTTTGAGCCTATTTGGGTAATGATTATATTTTCACATTCAAGCTACAAGTCATTTGCAGATAATTCAAGAATTTAGTGTGTAATTCACCTCAATTTGCAATACACTCTTTTATATCAAGAACATAAAAAATAGTCCAACACCGTAAGTGAACTCGAGATCCATTCGATTTAGAATTTAGATCGGTTTAAATTAAAAAAAAAATAATGTCAATTCAGATCGGTTCAAGTAAAATCTAAGTAAAAACCCATCATTATTTAAAAAAAAATTATATTTTTTTTTAGGATAACCCGAGAGTTACCCATATGAATCTGTGCCAAGTTTTAAAACCATGCTTTTATTAACTCTCCACTCAGGACAAAACAAAGCTGGCTCAAACTCTTGCACCAAAATAAGTTAAATAACTACAAGCCAACATAAAAAGGTTGCTCTAAAATAGTGTATGCAAAGTCAGTTAACACACTTCCCCTTTCGAATTAAAAAACAGTTATCTTCTCTTCCCCCCTAAGCCAACTCTCTCTCTCTGTCTCTCTCTCTGCTGTAAAGAAAAGAAAAACTAGAAATACCCATCTAAAATTCCATTTCCTTCTGCAGAAAACATAATGGCCTAGCTGTTTCTTGGATCCGGAGATTCTGGGTTTCTTTCAATTAGTTTAATACTATTAAACATATAGTTATAAGACTTGGAAAAGAACATTAACCCACAAGACATGATTTGGTTCCTCCCATTGTCTCTCCCTAGGCTCAAACCCTCTTTTTCTCTGCTGTTCCTCTCGTTGGAGTTTGTAGCCTAGCTGTAATGCCTGTAAATCCATGGCCCCTCTTTTCCTTCTTATTCTTCTCTTCTACCCTTGTGCTTCTCTTTCCTTTTACTGCTTTCGCCGTCAACCAACAAGGCGAAACTCTTCTTTCATGGAGGAGAAGCTTGAATGGATCACCTGAGGGGTTGAATAACTGGGACTCTAGCAATGAGACTCCCTGTGGATGGTTCGGAATTACTTGCAACTTTAACAATGAAGTTGTGGCATTGGGTTTGAGGTATGTCAATTTATTTGGAACACTTCCCTCCAATTTTACTTTTTTGTCTTCCTTAAACAAGCTTGTTCTGTCTGGAACCAATCTTACTGGCACAATCCCAAAAGAGATTGGCACTGCTCTTCCTCAATTGACTCACTTAGACTTGAGTGACAATGCCTTGACCGGCGAGATTCCAAGTGAGCTTTGTAACTTTCCCAAGCTTGAACAACTCCTTATCAACTCAAATCAACTTGAGGGCTCCATTCCAATCGAGATCGGAAACCTCACTAGCTTGAAATGGCTAATCCTCTACGACAATCAACTTAGCGGTTCCATTCCCAACACCGTAGGCAAGTTGAAGTATCTTGAAGTGATTAGAGCTGGTGGCAACAAGAACCTTGAAGGTTCATTGCCTCAAGAAATTGGCAACTGCAGCAATTTGTTGATGTTAGGCCTAGCAGAAACAAGCATCTCAGGTTTTCTCCCACCGAGCCTCGGCCTCCTGAAAAAACTCCAAACCGTTGCCATCTACACCACCCTCCTTTCCGGCCAAATCCCTCCAGAACTCGGTGACTGCACCGAGCTCCAAGACATATACCTTTATGAAAACTCACTCACTGGCTCAATTCCGAAAACATTAGGCAAGCTCCGAAACCTTAGAAACCTTTTGCTCTGGCAGAACAACTTGGTTGGTATTATCCCTCCTGAGCTCGGAAACTGCAACCAAATGTTGGTGATTGACATATCAATGAATTCCTTAACCGGAAGCATTCCACAATCATTCGGCAATCTAACTGAACTCCAAGAACTCCAGCTTAGCCTCAATCAAATCTCCGGAGATATCCCAGCACAGCTTGGAAACTGCCAGAAGATCATTCACATCGAACTCGACAACAATCAAATCACTGGCTCAATCCCCCCTGAAATAGGTAACTTATTTAATCTCTCACTCTTTTACTTATGGCAGAACAAACTCGAAGGCAACATACCGCCTTCCATTTCCAACTGTCAAAACTTAGAAGCCATAGATTTATCTCAAAATGGCTTAGTGGGGCCTATTCCAAAAGGAGTTTTTCAACTGAAGAAACTCAACAAACTCTTACTTCTTTCCAACAATCTCTCCGGTGAAATACCGCCCGAGATTGGAAACTGCTCGTCTTTGATTCGTTTTCGAGCTAACAACAACAAGGTTTCCGGAACTATTCCGGCCCAGATTGGAAATTTGAAGAATCTGAACTTCTTGGATCTCGGATCGAACCGGATTACCGGAGTAATCCCGGAAGAAATCTCGGGTTGTCAAAATCTCACATTTTTGGATTTGCATTCAAATGCTATTTCTGGTAACTTGCCACAGAGTTTTGACAAGCTCATATCACTCCAGTTTATTGATTTCTCCAATAACTTGATTGAAGGCACACTGAGTCCAAGTCTTGGTTCACTGAGTTCACTCACCAAACTCACTCTTGCTAAGAACAGGCTGTCAGGTTCCATTCCGAGTCAACTCGGTTCCTGCTCCAAGTTACAGTTATTGGACCTGAGTGGAAATCAGTTATCAGGGAACATTCCGTCAAGTGTTGGAAAGATCCCGTCACTGGAAATCGCTTTGAATCTAAGCTTGAATCAACTTAATGGGGAGATTCCGTCAGAGTTCACGGGGTTAAACAAGCTTGGCATTTTGGATATTTCGTATAATCATCTTACAGGCGATCTTCAACATCTCGCAGCTTTGCAGAATCTTGTCGTGCTTAATGTCTCGCACAATAATTTCTCGGGGCACGTGCCTGACACGCTCTTCTTCTCGAAGCTTCCTCTCAGTGTACTTGCCGGGAATCCTGCTCTTTGCTTCTCCGGTAACCAGTGCGATTCTGGTGACAAGCACGTTAAGCGAGGGACGGCAGCGCGTGTGGCAATGATTGTGCTGTTGTGTGCCGCATGTGCGCTCCTTTTGGCAGCGCTCTACATTATCCTAGCAAGCAAAAAACGTGGCAGTGGGGCCCAGGAGTGTGAAGGTGAGGATGACGTGGAGATGAGTCCGCCTTGGGAAGTGACTTTATATCAGAAACTAGACTTGTCAATTGCTGATGTGACACGATCGTTGACAGCTGGCAATGTGGTAGGACGAGGCCGGTCCGGTGTGGTTTACAAGGTTACCATTCCGTCTGGATTAATGGTAGCTGTTAAGAGATTCAAGTCGGCAGAGAAGATTTCAGCTGCAGCATTTTCATCCGAGATTGCTACATTGGCGAGAATTCGGCACCGAAACATTGTCCGTTTACTCGGGTGGGGAGCAAACCGGAAAACAAAGTTGCTGTTTTATGATTACATGGCTAATGGCACATTAGGGACATTGTTACATGAAGGGAATAATTTTGGATTGGTGGAGTGGGAGACGAGGTTTAAGATCGCATTAGGGGTGGCAGAGGGGCTAGCGTATTTGCACCACGATTGCGTACCGCCGATTCTGCACCGAGATGTGAAAGCGCATAATATCTTGCTTGGGGACCGGTTTGAGGCATATTTAGCCGATTTCGGGCTGGCTAGGCTGGTTGAAGACGAGCATGGATCATTCTCTGCAAACCCACAATTTGCAGGGTCCTATGGATACATTGCACCAGGTGAGTTTTCACTTTGACTTTCACTTTCTGATAATGAATTATCATTAGATTTTGATAATTGGCTTTCTTAAGCACTGCTGAGAGATTATTGGACACTCAATTGGAATAATATCTAGTCGAATATGGTATAGGGATGAGACAAATTTGTGATTATGTGAGAAATCAGTTGGGATTAGTGACGATGGGGACTTAAAGCAAGGTTTAGAGATGGGTTTAACAAGTAATTAGGTAGCAAAATCACATCAGGCATGCCAACAAGCTGTTTAATTTGTTTTGTTCATGATTTATTATTTTCGTCGGCAACTGGAAAAGGCTGCGTGCACAACAAATACTACTTTTAGCAAAAAGTTTCTGCAGTGAGTGAAATGTCATTCACCCTGCATGAATGTCCAAGCTTCTGTAGGTAGACTGCGAACTTGCTGCAGTGTCGCACTCTATTGCACCTTTGGTAATTTTGCATGCACGATCATTTATCTTTGTATGTTTCAATTACAGAGTACGCTTGCATGCTTAAAATCACTGAAAAGAGTGATGTATATAGCTATGGAGTGGTCCTTTTAGAGACAATAACTGGAAAAAAGCCAGTCGATCCATCATTCCCGGATGGCCAACATGTTGTCCAATGGGTCAGAAACCACCTGAGGAGCAAGAAGGACCCAGTTGAAATACTTGATCCTAAACTGCAAGGCCACCCAGACACACAAATACAGGAAATGCTTCAAGCTCTTGGAATCTCTCTTCTTTGCACAAGCAATCGCGCTGAAGATCGCCCGACAATGAAAGATGTGGCAGTATTATTGAAGGAAATTCGACAGGAACTGATCACAAGCGGTGAGGCCCAGAAGCCGACCAACAAATCATCGAAAACGATGGAAAGCAATCCATCATATTCATCATCCTCGGTGACCCCAGCTCAATTGTTGATGCTTCAACAAGGGTCTTCTCGTTGCTCACTTGCTTACTCATCTTCATCATCACCTAGTATTATGTCAAGTGCTAATCAATAACAATCTCCTTGTGTAGTTTTGAGAGTTATTCAAATATATTAATATTGTTTTTTAGAATAGGGAAATACATAAAAGAGTTAGCGCCACAGGGGTGTTTTGATCAATAGCTTGGTACCGAGATGATAAAATTGAGTACATAGCAAGTTCCTTTTATTGTCTCTACTCTCTGTTGAATGCTGCTATTGTGGTTTTTGCTACTGTTATGAACAACATTTATAATAATGAAAGATACACACTAACATTGGCAAAGAAAGTGAAAGGGAAAGAAGAGGAAGAGATCAGTAAAGGAAATGGAGGCACAAACTATATATTTTGCTTCAGTGTGAAGTCATTCTCCATAATGTCTGAGTAGGAGGATGTGGATGTCTTGATTGATGTGCGTGGGCGTGGTGTTATTTTCTGTGAGGGTTTTCGAGGATGATTTTCCTCTTGGGATGTGAAATAGAGAGACAGGGAGAGATGAGTGGCCATAGGGAATTGTAGGGTAATGATAAGAGAGCTTCTTTCTTGCTTTCATGCAACTATCAAGGTCCCTACCACGTGAAGGAGATAAAGAATTATAGGAAAGTACTAACTGGACATACAGAAACAAGCCATGAAGTAATCAATATCAATCAATCACAAGATTGGCTGCCTGCCTTGTGAAATTAAATCCCAGTACTCAAATCATATAAACCACCATTCTAGTTCATCAAGGCTGCTGTGAAAGATTTTCGTTGGATCTATTGTAATTCTGTAAAAAATGGCGTAGCACAGAAGCTGGTAGCAAGTGGTAACATGGTAAGCGATTGACTTGACTTCTATACATGTCCAAGAAAGAGAAAGAATATGAGAAGTTTTCTGTGGTGGGGTGAAGCAAAATTTAATTCATTGCTTTAAAAATCATCCCCACTGTTTTTTAATTTCAGTCTGAATTTCAGGGAAGGCAGGCAGTGGCAGGATTGATAAATGTATTGCAGCAAAGGTTCCGGTGAGGAAAAATACCACAGCGGTTGTTTTTCTTGCGGTTGTTTTTCTTTGGGCTCACATGCGCACATGCAGGTTAACACAAAATACAGAAGCTTGCAATCCATTAACAGAGGCTTCTTTCAAATTTGTTAACTATTTTTTTTTTTAAAAAAAAAAGAAAAAGTACATATAAGATTCCCAACGCAGATCGTAAGACTAATATATTTGTATTTTGTACATTTCAAAAAAAAAATATTTGTATTTTGTAAAGCTGTGAGCTCCCGTCCACATGCATGGGGCGGATCCCACATGCAACTATGATTTTAAAATAGCTGTTGATGATAACGCTCACCTTCATTACGCTTTTGCCTTTCGGACACTTGATTTTGCCATGTCAAGAGATGAATTTAGTACCCTTCTATTTGGTCAAGCGGAAGGAAAACTCTCGGAATCTGTTATGTTTGCCATTTAATTTTCTCAGTAAACAATTTGGTTATCACAAGTTAAATCTCAATAATTTATTCACAAACCAAAAACCAAATAGAACACGTATTTGAGACCTTTTGAATCATCATGCTCAAGATGTTCTGAATATTTTTCTTGGCATTGAGAAACAAGAGGGAAAAAAACAGCAGATAATCTATCCGACAAGACCGCAGCTCTGGTACGAGGTGATGTTAAGCCTCAAAATTGTTAATCCTGCGAGGGTAAACAGCTTTTGAAAGAAACACTTGATACAATATTAATGTACATACAGAGTGCATTGCTAGAGAAGTCCTGTTTTGCATCCACAGTTAATTTGGTAGCCTCTGAAACTTGCTATAAAGAAAGTATCCGATGATAACTACAGAAGTCTAGAGGAGAAAAGTTGGACAAAATCTATTAATCATTTACCCGTAAATCATTTACCCGGTAATCATGCACAATTCACGAGCCTGAACTGTTCTATGTATTCAACTTTCCAGAGACAGAATTTAATAAAATAATGAAGATACCTGAAAAGACTATAAACCAAAAATATGAAGAAATTAAGCACAATGTACAGGACCTTTATTTTCACCTCATGGCAAGATCCAACCCATATTGGGCTGATTATCATAAAATTCTTACATAATCCGCAGGGTGCACAAAACATAAAACTTAAATTCCTTGGCAAATAAAAAGCATACTAATATGGCATGTATTGCCATTATGTGTTAGATATTTACACAAGTGAGAACGCTAAGAACTCGCACCGGTTTCAGTTCAGCTGTATAGATCATCCTCCTCGGCAGCAATAGTTGCTGAAGCAAATGGATCAGTGGCTGCTTCACCTGCCACATTCTCAGCACGGTCTGGAAACCGGAACTCAGTACCAAATCCACGAGATTGCTGTAAGGTCTGAGCAAAGAGCTGGTACTTCCTGATGTCTGCATCACTGACACTGCGACGTGCAAATTTCATTGACTCCTCAAAATGTGCTGCTGTTATTTCTGGGACCTCATCCACATCATCTTCTTCCATTGCTTCAGGATTGTCTTGCTTCCTTTTCTCCTTCTCAATATCCTGCCATTCCCCAAAAGTTTCAAAGAAGAGCAACAGTACAAACACAAACTACAAGCATTAGTCAAGGCCTTTTTCGTTGACTATCACACCAATTTTCAAGTTAAGTCAAACAATTTCAGGTGCACTAACAGACATGATCAGCACAAACATTTTTGTAAGAAATAAAAGCAAGATTTACGGAAGGCCAACCAACATGGGAAGCAAAGTGTTTGTAAGAAGTTAGAAGGATTACTACATATAAACAGACTCACATCAGAAACTGGTTCCCACATGCACATTCAATGCAGTACATGTTCACCAAAAGATTAAATACACGAGAATTTCAATATAGACATGCTCATTCAACTTCTGGATGAAAATAAAAAACACAAAAAAGACTCACCTTCTCAATATTTTCTCTAATGGCATATTTGCAGGCACGTTGACAAATTTCAGTGATATCAGCACCACTAAATCCATGAGTATATCGTGCAAGAGCTGCCAGGTCAACATCCCTAGAAACGGGTGACTTGCGCAAACATGCTTTAAATATCTGAAGACGGGAAGCCTCATCAGGAAGAGGTATATAAATCAACTGGTCCAGACGCCCAGGCCTGAGCAATGCTGGGTCGATAATATCTGGCCTGTTTGTTGCTCCAATGATAAAAACTGTTTTCTTTGCCGTCATGCCATCCATTTCTGTCAGAAGTTGATTCAAGACTCTATCTGCAGCTCCCCCAGCATCTCCAGAAGAGTTGCCCCGCTGTAACCAGGAAGAAAGGAAAAAACAAATAATAAGAAACAAATAGTGAAAAGGTCAAAAGGAGGCCCTGATGACGTGATGCGCAGGATAATATTTTTACAAGCAAACTACGCTTCTAAGTATACATAGTGAAACTTTTCACTGAAGGAAAAGCATGCATACCTGAGTAGCAATGGAATCAAGTTCGTCAAAGAAAAGTACACAAGGAGCTGACTGCCGGGCTTTGTCAAATATCTCCCGCACATTTGCTTCACTTTCTCCAAACCACATAGTTAGCAGCTCAGGACCCTTGACACTTATGAAGTTGGCCTGGCATTCATTAGCAATTGCCTTTGCAAGTAGGGTTTTACCACAGCCAGGAGGTCCATAAAAGAGAACACCTTTAGAAGGTGACATGCCAAATTTCTCAAACTTCTCAGGATGCTCCACGGGATATTGGACAGTCTGCCAGAAGCCCGAAACTTAATATAAGAATTTATATAAATTAAATCCAAGAAATGAGGAAGATGGTAAAAAGCAGGACATCTATAATATTACACATGCAGAAATATTTAATTGAGATAAAATGGCAAACCTCTTGAAGCTCTCTTTTAATATTCTCTAATCCACCAATATCCTCCCATGAGACGTTAGGAACCTCCACAACCTATCAATCAGGAATATATGTTCATCATTCTCAGGAAGCATATATAAATTTCATCAAACACACATGTATGACATTTTGAGCAATCTATAACATGAATCAGTAAGGCAATCTAAGTAAATACAAGAGGAATCGTCTGGTTAGGATTAAGTGAACTGAAACCAAAATGGGTGAATCGACTGCTGGGTTCATCCATATGCTCCCCATTATTCTAATTAAAGCATACAATATTTCATCCAAATTTCCTCAAAACAATTGTAATTAGCATGAATGACCTTTCCTCAAAAGGATTGTAATTAGCATGAATGAAAACCTGATTTGTTCAGATTTGGGTAAAGGGGCTATTTTCTGGGGCTCTTGGGAGACTATAACCTCTTGTTTTTTTTCTTTAAAGTGGCAGTTGTACATTTCTCGTTTTTGCCTCAACATGTGTACAGCAAAAATGTCCCTTTTTTCCCTTCCTTTGATGAGAGACAAAGCACAGAGCAAAAAACCAAACAGCAATAATCTCCAGATAAGAAAAGAGAACTAAGAATTTGTATTTGGCAAAAACTCACTGTTTCGCGCAACGCAGATGGATTTGAAGTTCCCAATGCAGTTTGGAAGTGGTCATTAGTCACAGCCATTGAGTTTAACACCTCGGCATCAACTGTCTCATCCTCTAAATCAATAACATCCATTTTCTCCCTGATACACTGAAGAGCAGCCTCAGTACAAAGAGCTGCAAGATCAGCACCAACATAACCATGGGTATCTTTTGCAACTCTTTCAAGATCAACCTGGAATCAAATGTTAATTGAACATAACCATGAGTAAACATTGTTATACAGCATAGAAAGGAGGAAAAGAGAGACAGTAGTTAAGAGACTCACATCTTCAGCAAGTTTCATATTTTTAGTATGAATTCTAAGGACCTCCAACCGTCCAACTTCATCCGGCACACCAATGTCAATCTCTCGATCAAATCTCCCAAATCTCCTCAAAGCTGGGTCAATGCTATTGGGCCTATTGGTAGCTCCCATAACAATCACATGTGCCCGTGACTTGAGGCCATCCATTAAAGTCAAAAGCTGTGAAACTATACGCCTCTCCACTTCACCGTGAGTCTTTTCCCTCTTGGGAGCAATAGAATCTAATTCATCAATAAAAATTATGGATGGAGCATTCTTTTCAGCTTCCTCAAATGCCTTCCTCAAGTTGCTTTCACTCTCACCAGCCAGCTTTGACATTATCTCAGGACCATTAATCAAAAAGAAGAATGCACCTGTCTCATTAGCAACAGCTCTTGCAATCAGAGTTTTACCAGACCCAGGTGGCCCATACAGCAAGATACCTTTTGGTGGTTTAACACCAATTGATTTGAAAAGCTGTGGGTGCCTAAGAGGAAGTTCAACTAGCTCACGAATCTGAGCCATCTGTTTCCTAACACCACCAACATCATCATAGCCCACTTCATTCAACCTCTCCTCATCCTCACGTTTGATGGGCTCTCCTTCACAAAAGATCTCGGTGTCTGGTGCCACAACACAGTATTCACCAGGGTCTGTCTCAATTACTTTGAACTCAACACTGCGCATGCCACCCCTGACAAGGAAAAGGTCACCCTTTCTTACAGGGCGGTACGATTCCAAGAAATATGCTGTTGAAACACGAAAGGAGAAAAAAGATACTCAGAATAAAACATCGTTAGTAGAATCAACTGCAAGACAAGACAAGAAGATCATGAAGGATTAAAAAAGGGTGCATATATCCAAAATGAAGAACTTACGCTTTAAATATGCATCAAAAAGACTTCCAGTAACACCCTCGATAGTGTCATCAATAGGAAGAATATGAACTCGCTTCCCATACTTCACATCAGGACATTGATGGACAGACACAACATCTCCAAGGCGGACTCTAAGATTAGCCCTGACAACTTTGTTCAATCTGATTTTCGGTTCCTCACATTGTTCATCAGCAAGAACAATGCAAACAGTGTCTTTTCGCTTCTTTCCCTATTTTACAACAAACATATTTTACAAATTCTCAGGAGCAAAACACAACACAAAATAGCCCCATTAAAAGCTAAACTTACCTTAATTAGCACAGTGTCACCACGAAAAAACTGAAGCTTTTCCATGGTAGCAGGATGCATAGCCACCACAGAGTTATCATCATTGACGGCCTCGTCAATAACAAGTCGATTGGGAGACTTCTTTCGCTCCAAAATTGCAGTCGAATAATCTTTCTTACTGCTTTTCATCATTTACACACAAACAAGTTCTGTTACCGCACGGTAAAGAGACGACTATTTAAAACCCAACAAACCATATAGTGCAACGAATCCATTCTTAGAACATAACCAAAATTATAAGCTCATAACAATAACCACACAATCATTCTTCAGAAAATAACAAAAACACATCAATCAAAACGACACAAAAGCTAGGTTTTTTTCTGATTACTTACCATTAAACAGAGAATAGCATGATATCATGACAAAAGTATCAAAATTTAGGTCTGTAAGGGAAAGAAGTTGCAAACTTTCTGAATACAAAACATAAAAGCACCAAAATTTGTACAGGCCCAATAGTTGTTAACCAATAATTTAACAGCAACGGGAGGTAGATGAAACATACGGGTCTGTGGAATGAGAGGGCTGACTGGAGCTTGGATCGGCCATTGACTTTGAGAGTTGAGAGCTAGCAGAGGATAAATTGAAGAGAGGTGTTTATTTTGTATATTTATATATTGACAACAGTCAGGAGGTGGAGTCTATCTTGGATATGGAAAACAGGGACCGACACGCTAACTTCAGGGTCGAGCATATCTGTTTTTAGACGTGTCTTAAAAATATTTTTAGTTTAAATAAATATTTTTATACTTTTAATATATTAATATTAAAAATCTGAAAAAAAATATCTAATTATATCTACATAATTATAATCTATTTAATGATTAAAAAGCTTTAATACTAAATATTACATTTTTTTATTTTTTTCATTAAATTAAAAACAAAAACTTAGTCACTGCCCTCCCTTTTTATCCTCCATTTTCTCATAAATTGCCTGGATTTTTAAGATTTTCATAACCAAAAAGAAAAACCCATGACCCAGAGATTTTAATGCTTAAACTCATTTTCCTGTGCATTCATTGATCTTCTTGTTTTCTTAAGCAATTGAGTTCTAATAACCAATGATTGTGATTAGGCGAAAAGATTTGCTAGCAAAGAAAGAAGCACAGCAGCGAGAACGAAAAACCCAGAATCGAAGCAAGACCCTTAATGCTGCACCTGCTGTCATGAGAAAGCAAGCTGCTAAACAGAGACGAGCTCCCCAAACAATTGAGGAACTGATGAACTACTTTGAAGCTCATGATTTGCGGATGGTCACCCCGTGAATTTACACGTATGGATTCTCTGCTGCAACTGTAATAAAAGCTTCATAAAGTTGAGGAGCTAACTCAAAAACTTGTCCAGGAAGCTCCATGGTTTTCATCCATGAGCGCCGCCACACGAGTGAGTGCCTTTGATTCTACAGCAAAGGAGTAATATCACCTTCACTCTCTCAATTTCCATACTTTTTATCTCTCTCTCTTTTTCTTCTTTTTTCTTTTCTCACCAAACCCAGATAACTCACCCAAATGTCATTAAGAAATTATAAGCTTTAATGTTATATAATTTTATGGGATTTGACTTTGAAATTGAATGGCATCAATCTATGCACTTCTTTAAAATCCATTGATATAACTCGGTAGAGCCTTGATGTTTCGAATATCGCAGCTTGCAGATAAACCAAAACTTTTATCTCTTCCGTGTGAAATAGTCACCACTGATCTCTAGCTTTTTTTTCTTCTAGTATTATAGACATTTTAGACTTTGGCATGTTTTATTATTATTATTATTTTATTAATGTGGATATTTATACCAGCTTGTATGTGTCTTTGATAACCTTGAGGGAACTCGAATTAATAATCAAAAAATAAATCCAAGAAATTATCAATTGAGTTGCCCACTATATATTAAATGGCACATTCTATTTGATTATAACCTTATCTTGCAATGCTATGTATTTTCATGCACAATGCTAAGGTAGCTTCAAATATTTAAGATATATATTGTTTATGATAGAGGAAGCATAATATTAAATAATATATTTATTTTTTATTGTATAAATTATTTATAATCATAAAAAAGTGAGAGTTATGGTTAGCCTAAAAATGTTTAATCACTTATAGTCTAATTATTTTGATAATAATAATAATTAGTGAATTTAATAAGTATATTAAAAATGATGTGGACTACCCATGCAATAACACCAAGAATCTATTATAAAAAAAGCTGAAGGAGCCATTAAATAAGTTTGTTCAACATGTTAGGCCAGAATTGACTTGGGAGAGACAACCTTGCATATGGGGCAACGATTTTCTAATTCATAAAGGAATTAGGTTTGGAAAAATTGTGCTTCCTATTTCTACATGGAGGCTTGGCAATTAATTAAGAGTTTCCATCTTATGCAAGGAATATTAATTACAGCAATAAGAGTTTCTATTTTAAAAATGATTTTTAAAAAATAAAAAATATATTATTTTAACATATTTTCAAGTAAAAAACACATTAAAAAACAACCAAATTCCAACCAGACTTTCAAAAGAGAAGCTACATAAAATAGCAGAATGCTTGGAATTTTTTCCAGTTTTTGGAAAGAACTTCAAGCTCTACAGGGAAAGGCATGGCCGACATCAACATTCCAACTTAGGGGAGGATTATTTAAGCTTACAAATTAAATATCCTAAGACTAAGAATGATACTCCATGGGGCGGAAATTACTGCTACATTCAGATATGATTTCGTAGCATGACAAAGAGGTATAAAGTTAGCACTTTCCTTCCTAGTTTATCTAGGACATATATTCGGCCTTACGCTTGATTTAAATAGGGTTTTAGGTTATTTCATCTTATGTTTTATTCATATTTTATGGAAGCAATAATTTTCACATCAGACTTTATTTTTAATTAATTATTTTCAAGTTTTTAGGTTTAATTAATATGTTTAGGTTATTTTTTTAAGTTGATTTAATTGGGCCCACATGTTTTGGGCCATGCTTTAAGGTTTTAGTATAAATATTCTATAGGTAATAATGTTTTAGATTTTTTTGAATAATACATTGATCTTGCC
>Ga0325405_1003684_pt1 | contig 15743 bp, 10 predicted proteins | sample PopdelMetagenome_21_FD_205663 | JGI IMG/M metagenome (GOLD analysis project Ga0325405, IMG submission 205663) | Populus deltoides microbial communities from Bellville, Georgia, United States - Xylem-Control-R2 | ecosystem: Host-associated > Plants > Phyllosphere > Stem > Wood/Secondary xylem... | reverse complement strand
TCAAAGAAAATATATGGGTAATTGTGTAAGGGGTGGCCAGCCATATGAAAATAAAATAGGGGATTTGTGGTTTTTTTATTTGAATCTATTATAATAGGTTGTTTGTGAAATGAGTGTGTGTGTGAGTGTGTGTGTGAGTTGAATGAAATTACTACGAAGGGAATGAGGGAACTCTTGGTTCATTAAGGTTATGCTTTTGGCCAATTATGCAGCAAAGGGGGATGATGTTTAATTTGATATATTTAGCTTGATGAGTGTTTAATTATTTCAAAATAAGAAAAGATAAATGTTGAAATAGATTGTGTTTAGAAGAACATTGTTCGAAAAGTTAGTAAATCGATGAAAATATTCTATTTTGACATTAAGAGGGAAGATTGTAATAAATAGAGTAAATTGGCTCTTAAAAAATATTTTTGAAACTCTTATATGGTATGTGATATGGCTAGGGGTTGAGATAAAAGAGGGAAAGTTGAATTGAGGATGTTGTGTGTAAATGGAAAGGTTGACGAATCGTGACAAATTCGACTCCTTACTTTCAGAGAGAATTCGAGTAGAAAGATGAGGGAATTAGGATCAGGTTCCTTATAGAAATTATAGTTTTAGATGTTTACTAATTGAGAAAATTGATCTTTCTCAATTTGGAGCTATAGAACTCCAGTTATGGGTCACCAACCGAGACTGGCATTACAAACCTTGTATAGTAGTAGGTCTGATTCGTTGAAGAGTGATTTTGAGTATCTTAGGAGCAGAACTGGGTTCTCCTCCCCGGGATACTTGTAGCCCCATGTATTAGCTTTCCAAACAAACCAACCTTGCATGAAATGGAGTCTCATAGCTCCGGATATAGTCAAAACTCTAAGGAGAGGTCGGAATGCGACCTCTACTGGCAGATTTGAAAGAAGCTAAAGCGACTATCTAGGCGCGTTAAGGGTAAAAATTAGATCCTTTCACTTCGGTGAACATGTGATATTACATTTTAATTTCCAAAAAAAAAATGAGCCATATTTAAAATGGAAATTTGCAATGATAACTATGGTCAGACGAAGAATGACGATATTATTAGATGAAATGAAAAAATGTAAAATATAAAGAAGGGAATAATTAAAAGAAATACTTGTATTGGTTGTTAATATAGTTATTATGAAATGTATCCTTAAATGATGATAATTTATGAGATATGCCAATGATTACAAAAGGGACCATAGACGTGGTGCAACAACAACAAAGAAGCACGAGTAGAGCTTTTACTGTAGGTAGGTGATGTACACCTATACTTTCTAGTTAAATTCCATGATTTAATATGTTATTGATGTGAAATGTGAATTAATGAATGTTGGATATTACGTGAAAGGATGAAATTTTGTGTAATGATGGTATGATTATGATAGCATTTGAAATGTATGTGTGTTCAAGGTGAATGATCCTTTTATAAATTGCCAAGTGATGAAATTATTGTTGACATGGAAAATATGAGAAGTGTGATATATGGCATGGACTAGCATATATTTAGTGTATGTTAGGCTCCTAAGTAATGGGATTATCATGTATTGACTAGTATACATTTAGTGTATGTTAGGATTCCAGGAAAGGGTATCACCATGTATTGACTAGCATACATTTAGTGTATATTAGGATCCAGGGCAAGGGGATCACCATGTATTGACTAGTATACATTTAGTTTATATTAGGATCTCGGGTAAGGGATCACCATGTGTTGACTAGTATATATTTAAAGTATGTTAGGATCCCGAGTAAGGAATCACCATATATCAGCTAGCATACATTTAGTGTATCACGGGATCCCCGGTAAGGAAAACATCATGCATCAATGCCTATAGGTTGCTTTTAATGAAATCTTGAATGGAAATTAAAAATGGGAGGTGAGATAGTTTTAGATAGATAGGCGAAAAGGAGTTCTAACATAATCGAAAGGAAGAAGCAAATAGAATATGAATACATGTTTGTTTTTCTTTTAAAAAATTGGTGGATTTTGGTGTTACTGTATTTATTGTAGTACTAATGTTACAATAATACGTATTTTGTTTCAGGACCTTCGCATGTACAACATGAGTAAATCCTAGTTTTTTTTTTCAATTTTTGTATCTAGTTATAGGGAGTATATTTTTGTATTTGTAGTATAAAAGTATTTGTATAACTTCATGTTTAAGCTTGAATAGATGAGCTTAACTCTGAAATTTATATAAACATGTTCTATGTATGTGTGTTGATCTCGTATTTTCCTTTATATAGATATTTGATATTAGATGTATGCTATGTTTATGGTGGTAATGATGATTATGTTTATTGGGATTGAGACCCAGGATATTTGGGTTGTAATTGAGTTATGAGATGTGGGATTTTAGAAGTGTAAATAGGTTAATGTCGATAACTTGGGACCTCCTGGTATAGGGGAGAGTCTGTCAAAATTTCAGTAGACTTTTATATGAAAACCGTATATATATAAAAAAAACATTTACCCTATTTTTCATTCGACATGGTATTGTTGTTTTATCTCGGATATGGGGGATGTCACATAAATAATGCAGCTTACCTCAAGTAAGGTATACTAAGAGTGCTAATACATTTTCTTTACGCAATCGGTCTCTTTACCCAAACTTTAAGACCAATTAGGGTTCACAGTAACTAAAATACTAGGTCGAAACTCTCATTCTGTTTTTTTTTATTGATAAAGGATAATAATTTCTTGTCTTTTGCACCAACATCACCACCAAAGATCCAAATCCGGGAGGATAATTATTGTAACGTCGCACATGTGCGACAAATTCCATTATACTATAGTTTGGTTTGTATTCCATATCTAAAGATATGAAGCCTTTTCCCTAAGATAATAGATGGAGTCAAAGGCACATGTTTGTATTTTTTTTTCTTATAAAATATTAATTAAAAAGATCTTATAAGGATTGGGAGTATTATTTAAGATAATGTTGAGTAGTTCAGAATTATAGTAATCTATTTTAGTTATGTTTAATAAAGGGTTAATAGGGTTAAAATCCATGTAAAATATAAAATTATTTGTTTTGAATTGTTTAGAAAGGTTAATGGTTACAAATAATTTTCCCTAATAAAAAATAATAAATTTATTACACTCAATACATAAAAATCATAAAGGCTCAAACAAATATAGTAAATCAATTGAAAGATCAAAACACAAATATATGGACTATGTTAAAGGAAATAAGATAAAGGAATAATAGTATAGATAAGAAACCTGTAATAAAAAGGTGTGAGTACCATAAATTAAGTTAATAATTGACTCTATAAACCATAAATATCCATTCCAAGGCCAAAAAAACTATGAATTGTGTAGGAGTGACTTAAACACTGACTTGAATTGGCTCAAACTCTAAAGCTAATATTAAAGAGTTCAACAAATATCTCTCTCAATCACCATGTTCCCTTTTTGTTAAGTCAATGAACTCCACTTCAAAAAAAAAAAGCAAAAATTAACAAGGCAAAACTTATTCACATAGAAACATATCTAAGGAAAATAAATAAGGATCCAAGTAAAGAAGAAAGAAAGGAATAGTAGAGACTTGTTATTGGTTATAGATCTAATTATCAACAACCTCATATTCTATTTTACAGAGAGGAGAGAGATTTAGTTGGAGAAAATATATTGATCATCTTCCAAGTTGGTGTTTTCAGAAGATAAATTTTACTCTTGAAGCATTGAGGATAAACTATAACCTTTAAACAACTTTTTCTTATTAACATCTCATCTAGTATAACTAATAATTTAATTTCTCTCTTTCTTTTCACTAACAATTCACTCTTCAATTAATTAATTATAATTATTAAACTCGACCCGACCCAACAGGTAAACATAGTGATTCATCTAGTATTTACTTTGATAATGAATTCCAAGTCAAGGACCACCTTTTTGTATCCATAGGCGAGATAGGCATAATAATCTAACTTGCTATATATAACAATATATAGCGTACCACAGGATTTATTCCATGCAATTTATATTGAATTCGGTAATAATCAATTTATAAATAGAGGATAACTTTTAGACCTAAAAGATCTCACTTGTTGATTCACTATCTAGAAATGTGAAGAATGTGAACAAGATTCTTATCATGGTGGGGAGTGCATTGGTGCATACTGCGTACCATAAACTTTAGATCAATTGAATACTCAATGATGTTCATCAGCAAGAGGTATTCAAAAGAAAGCCTGGAATATATTATTTTATGGCATCATTTGGAGTATTTGGCTTGGTAGGAATGATTTAATCTTCAATATATAACATTGTGTCAGATTAGAACTAAATCTTTTCTTTGATTCGACATCGTCTAACTATATGGTTCCAAACTACTCAGACAAATTTTTCTTATACTGACAATACTCTTTATTGTAGTGCAGATGACATTTTTAGATGAACAAATTAAAATAAATATAGCTATTTAGTTTGTCTTATTTGGAACATAACTCTTATATTGTTTTCTTTGTCATCTACTATATGGTTGTTTATAATATAATTAACTATTATATATAAAAATAGATCTCAAGCCTGAAATTCAAAGATATAACCAATAACAACTAAAAGGTGTTTAATTAAAACTTATACCAATTAATAATCATACAGTCCAAATTTTATGGTGATCCAAATTTTTTTGGTGACACTTTGTGAGAATCATAGAATGTAAGAAACTAATTAATGTGTACAAAAAAAAAGGTTAATTTTAATAAGTAGGTTAAATTTAGTACCAATACTACATGATTTGTTTATCTTGCTCAGCTTTTAATTAGCTTAACTTGTGTGCTGTTGTGTTTAGGTTTATATATATTTTGGCCCATGTTAAGGCATCTTTAATGGGAAAGCTAAAAGAAAATCTAAAAAAAAAACTATTTTTAAAAATTTTCACCTTTATCTATTAAAAGAACAAAAAATGTTCAAATAAATTATTCAAAGATTTCTTTATTAATCAATTAAATATTTTTCAATGGTTATAATTAAATATATTAAAATACAAATTAATTGTTGAAATGTTTTTTTTTAAGTACACATAAAAGTAATTAAACAAATTATTTTTATACTATTAAAAAATTATATCAACAATATAACTTTTCTAAATTGCTTTTCGCTATCTTCATGGTCTCTCTCCTAGCTAGCGCTATTAAAAACGATCTTACATGGTCTCACTCCTAGCTAGCGTGCCTTGGCATGTAAAAGGAGAGCTACAAGGCTACCACCATATCTATATATGCATTTCAAAATAAACAAACCAGAACATATTTTCTTTACACGGCAAACGAGAGATATCCCTTTCAGTCCTCAATCATCTTCGACTTTTACCTGTTTCCTTTCGTAGAAATACTCTTGAAAAATCAGTGTTCAGCACCCCTAATACTTTCGATCTCAATATCGTTCCCTTGTCCTTGCAAGAAAAGTAGGCCACAAAACAAAATGTTAGAGGAATCCAAAGAGCGAGAGAGATCTAACTTATAACAGTCACATGATAAAAGGTAATGCTGATGCAGACAAGTACAAGATCTTTATAAGGTCATCTCCATGAACTGTAGTCTAGTCAGCCAACAAAGAATGTTATTTTTTCTTTACAAGAGAACTGGCCAAGAAGAAAATAGCATCAAGTGATTCAAAGCCAAGAAGGAAATTTCATTTCACATGACCGGATAAGACATGATATGAGAAATAACAAGGGTTTGTCATCGCTGGGAATGTTTAATTTTTCTTATTCAACAATTTCATGAGAAGCTATCATATCCACAATTAGGTCAGGAATACTAGCGCTGCCATCACATAATCTATAAGCAAAGTCTTGAAGATATTACATTTACCAAAGATAAAGCAGATTGATGGTGCAAAATGATGGTGCAGATATTGAATATTTTTACAGTTATCTCATTACCTAAGATAGTTTATTTATTACCTAGTTTAGATGATCCTGTAATTACTATATATCCTTTTAAGAATCAAGGACAGAAACATATCACTAATTTATATTAGATTCTGATTCTAGTTTATATATACCTGCACAATTTCATCAATAAGACTTATGGTTAGAGATTGTAGTTCTTGAATTTTCTGAATAAGCATTTTTCTTCTTCTTTTTATGTTATGGAAGATCATTCTAAGCAAGTTATGGAAGAAAGCTCCAAGTTAATTCCTTTTTTGAATAATAGTACTAATAACACAAATACCTCTTAAAGGTTGAGTTTAATATTGCTAAATGAATTCAACTATCTCCTTGTGTGGAAGATCAAAGCAAGGATTCATCAATGGTTTAACATCTTCTTTAGATGTGTATGCCCTAGAATATGTCTAACAAATTAAGTAATATTTCTTTTATCTTGAACAATTTGTTTCTCCTACCTTTGTTTCGATAACTAATGGAAAGGGTTCTCATGTGAAGGGAAAGGAAAAAACCAAATTACACTCTGAAAAAATCATGCCTAGTGTCTTATATATTCCCTCTTTTCCTTTCCATTTACTCTCAGTTAGTAAGTTAACCTTTATATTCAATTGTGATGTAATTTTTACTCATCACGAGGTTATATTTCAAGACCGATTAACCAAGAAGATGATTGGTGAAGGTTTTTTCCTGTATGGTCTTTATTATTTTTCTCATGATACCCGAGTTTTCAAGGGATTTCAGGCTAGTTTCAAAACATTGTATGAGCCACTCTTATGGCATCGTTGTCTAGCACATTTGTAAGATTTTGTTCTTAGTAAAATAAATTCAGTACCTATCAAGGAACCTCTTAAATATTAGATTTGTCATTTTTTCCAAATCATCTAAACTTCCTTTTAATCCTTTAGTATCATATGTAACTCATGCATTTGAACTTAAAAACTCAGATGTATGGGGACCATTATATACTTCACTAGATGGTTTTAAATACTTTGTAACCTTTATTAACAATTTTTCTAGAGTCACATAGGTGTATTTGCTGAAAGCTAAGAGTGAAGCATTTGACTATTTTAAGGATTTTCATATGTTAATTACTAATCAATTCACAGCTCATCTTAAAATTATTCGATCAGATAATAGCACCGAATACAAGTCCAAAGACATGTCACATTATTTATGTTCTAATAGCTTATTGTATCAGACTAGTTGTATTGGTACACTCCAATAAAATAGGGTTTCTGAATGGAAAAATCATGATCTACTTGGAAAAACTTGTGCTATAATGTTACAAATTAATGTTCCAAAATGGTTTCGGTCATATGATGTTCTCACGGCTACCTATCTTATAAATCGTTTACCCAACCATGTGCTGAATTTTAAATCTCTTCTTGAAGTTTTATAGGCTAAAAGTCCAAATTTGTCACATCTCAAAGTGTTTGGATGCTCCTGTTTTGTGCGCTTACCACCATCATAACGTGATAAGCTTGATTCAAGAGCAACTAAGTACATTTTCTTTGGGTATTCTCAAACACAAAAGGGGTACAAGTATTATGATCTCTCACTAAAGAAGATGTACATATCGAGAGATGTTAGATTCATTGAAAACATCCTTTATTTCTCTACAACAAGTCAAATGGAGGATCATTTTAAATTATTTTTGCTGTCTAGTTCAAGTTTTATTATTAGAGTCCATGTTCTCTACAACATCAGTCCACTAGTGCTGAAACTAATTCCAATTCTAACAGCCTTACATCAAATCAAGTTCTACTGGTGAAATTCAGTGTGTCAATCTAATATATGATTGAAACCATTCTGATGAAGCCATTGGAATAGAGTTCAAATCTAATCAAGTACTAGAATCGAGTATGTAAGAAGTTCTTAATATTCCAAATGATCAACCAGCTTCAAGAAGAATATCCTACAGAAAATGTCATCCCCCTCCCAGACTATAAGAGTATGTAACTTATAATATCAAGCATCCAGTCTTTAAATCTGATCAAATGTCTCCAAATCACGGAGCATTCCTCACTTCCATGTCAAATGTTCATGAGCCCAAGACATTTCAAGAAGCTCAATCTCAAGTTGTATGGCAGAAGGCTATGTAGGAAGAATTGACTACATTTGATAGAAATCATACATGGAGCATCATGCCTTTTCCCACAAGTAAACAAGCAATACGTTATCGCTGGATTTTCAAGTCTAAGTTCAACTCATATGGAACAATTAAATAACATAAAGCTCGACTTGTAGCTCATGGTTTCTCTTAGAAATTTGGAGTCAATTATATGGAAACATTTGCTCATGTGGAAAAAATAACTATTGTCAGAGTCTTATCATTTGTTGCAATCAATCATGGCTAGTCATTGTATCAAATGGATATAAGAAATGCATTCTTACATGGAGAACTTGAAGAAGAAGTGTTCATAAAACTACCTCCTGGACATCCATATAGTAACCATCCTAATTTGGTTTACAAACTTCATAAATCCATTTATAGATTGAAGCAGAGTCCACGACCATAGCATGCAAAGTTGCAAAGTTAGGCATTGCACTGAAGGCTCTTGGTTTGACAAGAAGCAATGATGATTCTTCCCTATTTGTCCAGTAGAATTCAAAAGAAAAACTTGTTGTACTTGTCTATATAGATGATTTAATAATCACTAGGAATAATAAAGATTTTGTAGCCAAATTGAAGAAGGATCTGTAGTAGCAATTCTCAATTAAAGATCTTAGAAAACTAAAGTACTTATTAGGGATTGAAATAATAACTTATAGCAAAGGTTTTTTTCTAAACCAACGAAAGTATATCCTGGACTTGTTACAAGATGTTGAGATACTACATATTAAGCTAGCCATTACTCCTTTGGACAATAAGGTCAAATTGGACTTCTCAAGCAAACCTCTCATGTCATTCACCACTTATCAAAGAATTGTTGGCAAATTAATTTACTTAACAATTACTAGACCATATATTACCTTTGTCGTCAGTCTAATATAATTCAACATCTTAGCATGATGAAATACATTTTTCAATATTTGAAAGGGACTATTGGTCGCGACATTGTTATGACACATAATGGGCATAGACATTATTGGGTGAACAAACTCTGATTGGGCATACAATGCACTGGATAGATGATCTACCACTGGATATTGCATGCTTGTTAGAGGTAATTTAATGTCCTAGAAAAGCAAAAAAACAACATATGGTTGCTCTCTCAAGTGTTGAAGCTAAATACCGTGCAATAGAATCTGCTTATGCAAATTGATCTGGCTCAAGAATTTACTTGCAAATCTTGGTTTCCACAATCATACACTAATGACATTGTTTCATGATGATCAAGTTGTCATGCATATTGCGGCTTATCTGATATTTCATGAACAAACAAAACACCTTAAAGTGGATTGTCATTATATTCGTCGGCAAGTTCAAGCTAAACCTATTCAGACTAAATACATGCGCACTTGTGATCAACTAGCTGATATATTTACCAAAATTGCACCTTATGTTCAGTTTCATCGATTGTTAAGCAAGTTTGGATAAATTAATCAACTTGATCCAGTTTGAGGGGGAAGAGAGTCTTGAAGATATTATAGATACCGAAGATATTGCAGATTAATGGTGTAGATATTGAAGATTTATATAGTTATGTCCTTACCTAAGATAATTTACCTATACCTAGTTTAGATGATCTTGTAATTACTATATATCCTTTCTAGAATCAATGGCATATTAATTATATCATTAATTGTTGTATTAGGTTATGATTCTAGTACATTATATACTTGCACAATTCCATCAATAAGACTTATGATGATTAGAGATTGTAATTCTCAAATGTTCTTCACAAAGCTTTTTAGATTCTGCCACCAATTTATGTGTAGGTATTTCCAAGTAATTCATGAAGAAAAACATTTATTTATTAGTAGTGTCATTTGAATGAAGAGAACATGATTTGAATCCAAAACCCCAAGACTAATCATTCATTAAAGAGAAAATTTAACATGCATAAAAATGAAATGGCTGTGTGGGAATATGAGGCACGGCCAATTTCTTTTGTAGTACAGGTGTATAGCTGGGAACCCACGAAGTTCATGCTTGATAACAAATAATCTAAACTTCGGACTGTTTATTCTTTCTCACCAGTCAAAAAGCTTCTCTCTTCGTTTGCCTAAAAAGACATACAAAGCGCACCAAATAATTTGAACAACAAAGTATCCTGCAACACTAGAGAAGGAGAGGTTGAAAGAGAGGAATATAGATGGTTGCTTAGACCGCACCCTATCTAACTTGTAACCCTTTCCATCCCTCGATCCCCAACATCGGTTAACTTTGTTTTAAATAAAGGATAATAACTGTAACAAAATCAATTCATAACTGTTAATACTTGCTACATCTGTATACGTTTTGGGCACAACAAAAGATGTTCGTCAAAGTGAAAGTTAGGGTTATATGTTTTCTCTTCTTTCACCATCAAACACTTTAATTTTTGAGGGAACACATTGCATTAGAGACCATTATACTTGCTTCTTTTCTCTTTTGCTAAAAGCAAAGCACTACTCTGTCATAAAGCATATATTAATAAAAGTTAAATATGGCATTATCTACTCAAAAGGGTCGCTCATTTTATGCTTTTAAGCTTCAAATAAGCATCTATGGAGTATTACGTGGCCATGTGGATAAAAGCAATATCCAAGGGAGGGAACGGAACTTGGAGGGGGAGAGAGAGAGAGAGAGAGAGAGAGTGGTTAATAGTTTTATCTTCTGCTGGGCGGCCAGACTTTAAAGGTTTCATGGAGAAAAAGTTCTCTAATTTTGACATGACAGCCTTGTTAATGCAAAGGTGATGGCATGACATACTCTCCCTTTCCCAAAAGTTTGCATTATCGTATGCTTATATATTATCTAGCACAGCTTTATGTTTGATATCCGTAATATACGATAAATAACTAGCTAATGATGTTTCATTAACTTAAAAAGACCGCCGTAGTGAAGATTTAGAGTTTAGCCCAAATACAACGCACGAGTTTCGTCCTAGCTTCTGTACGTTTACCTCATAATCTCGAGCAAATGAGGGGAAGCTTTCATGGCCGCTCATATAGATGATGGCGAGATGATGGCGAGGGAAGGTTGTTGGGGATTCCGACTCCCCCATGCGCGGACCGATGGTGTACTGATAGTTGCTTAAAGGAGACTAAACTCACTGAAACACCATATTTAACGTGGTTCGGCAAAACCGCCTACATCCACGGGAGAGAGTCCATATTATTTAGAGATAGAAAAAGGATTACAACACAATACATGGAGGAGGAGGAGGATCACTTCACTCAAACTCAACTCTCAGCTCTCTTGCTGCACTTGCAGCTCTCCACTTTCTCTCTTGTTCTCTACATTTCTCACCACTCTCATCTCTCTCAGTTTGCTCTCTCACGTATGCCTTTATTTATAGGCATGAATGGTGCCACAACTTCAGCTTTTTCTTCAACAAAGGTGGCTGCCAACTCCAGCTCTTTTTCAACAATGGTGGCTACCAACCTTTGACATCTTGGATGGGTGCACATGGTTGGTGCAACTTCAGCTGCAGCTGCTGCAATTGTCAATGGTTGTTGCACATTAATGGCAGTCAACCCAACAATCACCCCCTTTGCCATTCATGTGGGGCAACTGTCTTCTTGCTTCTTCAGCACAGGCTTGCATCCTGCAGCTCTTCCAAGCTTACCATTCAGAGAGCATCTGTGGCCAAGTTTACAGGTACTCGCCAACCTTTCAATCACCAGAGTTACCAAAGCACACCTTTTCTCACACAAAAGGATCACTACAACCAGATGGTCTGCCACTTCACATCTGAAGAGTGTTAACGCTTGTTTCTGGGACACAACATTCCCCTTCGAGCGTATCAACCATGCTCGGTCCGGAATGATTTATCAAGCCTCACATCAAGGCTTACAACACCCCCTCAAACGGAATATTCCCAAGTGCGACAGTCATTGAGTATTTCAATGTGATCACAAGCTCACCACTCTTCCAAAAGTCTACTCATTCAGGAGTTGCGTCTGCCCTCTGTTCCACCCTAGGAACCACGCCTTACTTCTCCGTGAGTCTCTCGCTCTTAGTTTCAAGAGTTCAGGTAGCTTTCCACCTTTACCTATAGGAACAGCCCATTAAAGGTTGATCCATATATGTCTTGATACTTTGAGTATTACAATGCCTTCACCGAGCTCACCACCTTGACAAGAGTCGACTCGTTCCCGGAACCTGTGCATGCCCTTTGCTCCTTCATAGCAGCCGCGTCTTAATGCTCCACAAGTCATCCACTTATTGTCCAAGGCAAATGTCTTCTAGCTAATTGATCTTTAACATGGGGGCAATATCCATGAAAGTCAATCCTGCATTTGTCTCCATGCTCATCATAGCCACTTTATTGGCTATCCATCTGTCCACTCATATCCAGCCATCACATTGGCTCTGGGGTATTCTGAACTTGGGCTCCTATCATGGCCCATACACCTTCTCCAAGGTGTCTTCGCCCGTTGTCATGGGCGGTCTGAATTGGGGCTCCTATTATGGCCCTCATACCTTCTCCAAGGTGTCTTCGCCCATTGTCGTGGGGCGGTCTGAACTGGGGCTCCTATCATGGCCCTCATACCTTCTCCAAGGTGTCTTCGCCCGTTGTCATGGGGCTGTCTGATTTGGGGCTCCTTTCATAGCCCTCACACCTTCTCTAAGGCGTCTTCGCCCGTTGACATGGGGCGGTCTAATCCGGGGCTCTTCTCATGGCCCTCACACACCTTCCATCTAAGGTGTCTTCGCCTTTCATAGGCGGTTGCATCCTCCTTCAACTGAGATGCTTCAAAGTGGCTCCAAAAATTCTCTACCACCATGTGCACTATGGGAGATCACTGCCACTGATTACATAGAAAGAGAAACTTGCGGTATACTTCTCGCAATCCTCCACCTCGATTTCTATATTTGGAGCTTCTACGCCTTTCTGCTTGTCAGCTCCACCTACACCAACTCTCTTTGGTGTCTTCGCCTTTCATCATAAGCAGTCGCCTTTTAACACAGGCGTTTGCACCCCCTCAATTAGGTGCCTCTACAACAGCTCATCTTTCCATCCTTGCATGCATAGGAAAGGTCTTCGCCTGTTGTCTTCATCAAGAGCACAAGAGACTTCTTGTTGTACAAACTTTAACAATCTCTGCTCTGAGCTTCATCTGAGAATACTTTTTCTCCTTGTATCTGTTGTCTCATTACAGTACCTCGTTGGATCCTACGGGTACTCTTGCACAATCTCTGTGTGCCCTCGTGCAATTTCTGTTCTCCAGATTTCTCCCTATTCCTTGCTTATGTTTGACAGCAGCTCATCCTGTCACAACATCTGTCCAAGTCAAAATAGGGTGCCAATCTTTATCCCCTTGCTGTATGTCTCTTCCATTATCAGGGTCTTCATCAATTCTCCCCTCAAGAAATCATAGTCACCGAATCTAACTTCTTTGGAGAAATCACCACTTCATCAGATCCTTGAACATATGGAACCCAACTGTTTCTTTGTGTCGTCATCCTGCTAGTCTTCAACCATTTCATTACAAACTGCTATATATACGAAAATAGTACCGTATAAATAATCCTTCCACTAAGTAAGTTCCCAAGAAAGATTGGAGGGGTCACACTGTTCCCGCTTAAAACCTAATCTCCTAGCCAGAACTTCTTAGGCCATATCTATCCATCGTACTGTCTTTCCGTATATACAACCATTTGCTAGCTTTGTTGCGGCTTTCCTTTACAAGTGATCTGGAATATACTGGTTTAATATATGATTTCTCAACATCTGGCGAGACTACCAGTTCTTAGATTCGTCAAGATTGGTCTTTGTCAATTTTCACTCTGCACCTCTAATTGTCCACATGATCAGGTGTCCAGAGTGTCCCAATTATACCTTCCTTCAAGGTAATTCAAATTTCTCACTAATCAATTCAGCACATGTAATTGGGTAAACATGTGCACCTTTTTCTACTTCATCTCTATCGACCACCATAACAACCTTCAGATGCCTCTTGATAGGGCAATCTCTCTTCAATAATTCACCACCACCACTTTTGGTCACAAATCTCAACGATCAGACTGTACCATTGCATCCAAAACGATCATATTAGCTGGAAACAAGTTTGAAATCGTCCAAATCGCATTTCAGATGGCTAAGATTTGATCAAAAACAATTTTGGCCTGATCAGCGGCCCAGACTCAATCTCAGAACCGGTTGTACATAGACTCCGCTGCACAGAATCTTATCCCTCGGCTCGCGGCTTGGCTCGACTCAACTCGGCTCCCGGCTGATGACGTGGCAGATGGGTCCCAATGTGCTGACATGTCAGCTGACTGGTCGCTGACATGGCACGCTGACTGTGCATGATGATGTCACACTTACATCATGCTGACGTCATCCTGACATGCCTACTGTGCATGCTGATGTCACTATTACATCATGATGACGTCATCATTATCCGGGTCAGTCGCATGGGTCGGGTCAACTGGTATTTGGGTCGGGTCAGCCCATCCGAACGAAGAAGACGCGTGACACACGTGGGGCACGTCTGAGCGCGTGGGCCACCACCTCATTGGCGCGTGGGGGCGCGTGCGGCCATGTCCGACGTCGTTTTTGCCAGTGGCTTCATCTCTTCCTCCTCTACATAGTGGTATGGTCAAAACACAATTTTGAAAACTTTCATTTTTGAGCAAAAATCGAACACCCTCTTAAACCATGTGCTCTGATACCAATTGTTGGGGATTCCGGCTCCCCAAGCGCGAACCGGTGGTGTACTGATTTTTGCTCATAGGAGGGTAAGCACACTGAGACACAATATTTAACGTGGTTCGGCAAAACCGCCTACATCCACGGGAGAGAGTCCATCTCATTAGCTTTCCAATAATATAACATTTGATTTTGAAGGGTTGACATAGTATAAGTTGAAATTAGAGTTAAATAATTTGTGATTAATTTTGCTTCATAAGAACAAATCATTAATGTTATTTAGGCGTTAGTCACACCATCATGTATAAAATAAAAATGGCAGTTGACCCCACCAATAAACTCCTCTCGCCGAGACATTAATTTCGAATGGAGTTGGTTTAAAAAAGAACAGACACCAGGAAGGCGATGGGTGTCATGCACGCGCCACCAAAGAGAATATGGATCGCACATCTGTTGTGTGTGATCCAGTTTGAACAATGTTATGGTAATCTAGTTTCTGCCAATCAAAAACATTGTTGAATGTGCATACGCAAGAGCTCACAATAACAATGTGAATCATTCAATGATAATGCAACACGTGGCCTTTTTTTTGTTTAGGAGAAATCAAAGCCCATTCACGGCCGGAGAAGCGTTATGTAGCGTGCGATGGCCTCTGGATGTTGGTTTTGTACCAAATGTTTTCTCGTAGCCTATAAAAAATATTAAAAAGAAAAAATTACTCTTAACATTTTACAGTTTAATTGAAATTGTATTTATTTTGTAGTTTGCATTTTAAATCAACAAAAAATTTCAAATAAAAATAATTAAAATACCCTTATATATTAGAAATCAACCCAAAAAACAAATCATTTATTCTCCTATCAATCACTAAACATCTTCTCCATAAAAAAATCAATTTCTCTCTTATCCGAACATTTCTCCCTCTTTCAAAACTCTAAATCGAACCTAAGAATTTTATGAGTATTTATCTCTTCTCCTGAAGCTATAGTGGCAAAATCTCAAATAGAAACAGAGGAAGAACAAATCATGGATCTGGATTTTTTAAAGACTCGCCACCACCTCCTGTGGTTTTCGTTGAAAAAAACAACCGCAT
>Ga0325405_1003681_pt1 | contig 15744 bp, 8 predicted proteins | sample PopdelMetagenome_21_FD_205663 | JGI IMG/M metagenome (GOLD analysis project Ga0325405, IMG submission 205663) | Populus deltoides microbial communities from Bellville, Georgia, United States - Xylem-Control-R2 | ecosystem: Host-associated > Plants > Phyllosphere > Stem > Wood/Secondary xylem... | reverse complement strand
TCCCCCTCCACCTATCCTCAAATCTCCACCTCCTTCAAGGTTTACATTTCCTCCCTTCTTCCCCTTTAAATCCCCGCCACGTCCATCTCCTTCTCCCCCTCCACATATCCTGAAATCTCCACCTCCTTCATGGTTCTTTTAGCCTCCCTTTTTCTTTAAATCCCTGCCTCCTCTATCTCCATCACCTCCTTCATTCAATAATTAACCTCAACCTCGTTCAAAAATATCTTACTAAATTGGTTAGTTCTTTTAACTTTCTTTTTAATAGATTGCTTATTTCGATAACATGGTTCTTTTTTTAATTTTATTTTGTTACCAATATTAATCTCTAATTGTTTTTTTTTCAGATTATATATGGTTAATGATGGCAGTGAGTTTCTTCGAAGAGACTACATATTAGATAATGCATGTATTGAAAATGTAATCAATTAAAGGAAAGTGGAATGTATCAATCATGCCAAAATAATATCATAGAACTTTAGTTATTGTAATAATATATGGATAATGTGGAGGAAAATATTATGTTTGTTAAAAAGCATTATAATACTAAACGAATGTCTTTTATTACGATAATTACTTCTTTTTTATATAATTCTTATTGTTAAAATTTTTACTCATCTAATTTTTTTGGAGAAAAAACAGTGAAAGATAATTTAGATATCAAGACAATGTTTAACTATATACATTAAAGACTTTCCCCATGTGAAAAGCTCAATTATTTGGACTTCCAGGTCTATAAACTTGATTATAATTATTTTGATATATAATTAATGGTGTGTATAACATATGGTCCCTTGATTATAATAATTTTAATATATTATTAACTGTGGGCATAGAATCTCTATGAGAAGAACGAGGGTTTTTTTTTTTTAATTTTACCATTCAGTATTGAGTTGATTGATGATAAATTAATTTTGGCATTTTCTATGATATAATAAAATAAAAAAATCATTTGACCCGGTGGAGTTCTTAACCTGAATCACAAGGTTTAAAGACTGACTAAATATCAATTAAATAGTTAGGTAGGGATTTTTCAAATTTAAATTATTATATCGAGTTTAATAACAATGTTGGAAAGTTTTTAATGATCTAAATTTGTCTTTTTTATGTTTAAACCCATAGCAAAAGTGCAAGAAGGTTACACTTGTTAGAACTAATTAAACTATCTGAAAAGAGGATTCATCAGACACATTTTAGGTTACAAACTTTGAATTGATACTGAATTATAATGCAAGAGAGTTGAATTCTCTTTTTAATACAATTCCATCCAAAAAAAAATTCATGAAGTTCTTATAATATGGCTTATTGTAAGAAAAGAAATCGTTCAAACAAATTATATATGAATAGAAGCATCACAACAAGAAGAAGAAATAACAAAAAGAAAAGCTTTGATTATGATAAGTCAATATTTTTTGTTTATATTTTTATTGCTTGAAAAAACCCAAGACGACGTGGCTCTAGCAACATGCAAGACCCAATACACTTGGGTTCAACAATTAGCTAAACCCAAAGTAATGTGGGTCTGACAATATGTTAGACCCAACACACTTGGGTTCACGAATCAGCTAAACTCAAGGCAACATGGGCCTGATAAAATGCCAAACCCAAGACACTTAGGTTTAAAATTTAGTTGAGTCGAAGGCAACATAAGCCTAGTGAAATGTCAAACCCAAGAAGCTTAGTTTCAACAATCAACTGAAGAACCTAAGGCAACATAAGCTTGGCGAAATGCCAAACTCAAGAAACTTGGGTTTAACAATCAGCTCAACCCAAGATAACATGGGTTTGGCAGTTTGCAAGACTTAACACACTTGGGTTTAGCAATCAGCTAAACCTAAGACAATATGGACCTGACAAAATACCAGACCCAATACGCTTGAATTTTGTTATCAGTCGAACACAAGGTAACTTCAGTATGGCAATATGTCGGATCCAAATGATTAATTAAACCAGAGGTGCTACAAATTAGATAAACCGTTGTTCTTACCCTTTTTTGGGTTCCCAAACAAAAAAATGAGAAAATAAAAAAATATATATAAAAAAAATATTCAAAAGAAATCCAAAAAATAATAGGAGGGAAGAAAGGATGCTGGAATGTCGAAAAATGGCCACAATTGGTTGAGGAGGTTCAAAAATGCAAAAGGTTGAAATTTCATAGTATATCATTAGTAAGGGATCATAACACTAGTAAATGATCAATGAAACTTGAACTATGCAACAACGATAATTCAAAATGATCCTCCCCTGACTTGTAGCATAGAAATAAGGGACGTCTTCAATGAATCTAACACCTCTTGATATGTACATCTTTTTCAGTGAGGGATCATAACACTTGTACCCCTTTGGTGTTTGAGAATACCCCAAGAAAATGCATTTAATTGCTCTTGAATCAAGCTTATCATGTTGTTATGGTGGCAAGTGCACAAAACAGGAGCATCCAAACACTTTGAGATGTGACAAATCTGGACTTTTAGCCTCCAAAACTTGAAGAGGAGATTTAAAACCCAACACACAGTAGGGTAAGCAATTTATAAGATATGCAGCCTTAAGAACACCATATGACCAAAATCATTTTAGAACATTCATCTGTAACATTATGGCATGTTTTTTTTCCAAGCAGATCATGATTTTCTCATTCAGAAACCCCATTTTGTTAGAGTGTACCAGCACAACTAGTCTGATGCAATATGCCATTAGAACGTAAATAATATTACATATCTTTGGACATGTATTTGGTGTCATTATTTGATCGAATGATTTTAAGATGAACTGGGAACTGATTTGTAATCAATATATGAAAATCCTTAAAATATTCAAATACTTCACTCTTAACTTTCAGCAAATACACCCATGTGACTAGAGAAATCATCAGTAAAGGTTATAGAGTATTTAAAACATCTAGTGAAGTATAGAATGGTCTCCATACATATGAGTGTACAAGTCCAAATGCATGAGTATCATGTGATATGGATGAATTTAAAGGAAGTTTAGACGATTTGGGAAAATGACAAATCTCACATTTAAAAGGTTCCTTAGTTGGTACTGAATTTATTTTGCTAAAAACAAAATCTGATGGATGTGCTAGAGGACAATGACATAAGAATGGCCCATACGATGATTTGAAACTAGCCTGAAATCCTCTAGAAACTTGAGAGTCATGAGAGAAATAATAAAAGACTATGTAGGAAAAAAAAAACCTTCACCAATCATCTTCTTGGTTAATCAATCCTAAAATATACCCTTGTGATGAGTGAAAATTACATCACAATTGAATGTAGAAGTTAACTTACTGATAGAGAGCAATTGGAAAGGAAAAGAGGGAACATATAACATCAGACATGATTTTATCAGAGATTAACTTGATTTTTCCCTTACCCTTCACATGAGAACCCTTTCCATTAGCTACCGAAACAAAGGTAAGAGAAGCAAATTGTTCTAGATAAAAAAATATTACTCAATTTGTTAGACATATGATCTGTGGCACCAGAATCAACAATCCAAAGATCATGCAAATTATCAAGTTCTAATGCAGTCGTAAAGGCAATCTGAATACTTTGGCTAGTTTTTAGGTCTGCTTCAATTAGGAATCTGGTGAGGTGGCTGAGGAGTGTTGTTGGTTGAATATACTCTTGTCCACTAGCTTCGTTTTACACCTTCATGTGACCATGGTTGTCTTGCAAGTAATTAGCAAAGTCTTGTATCAAGGCAACATGATTTCTAGTGAAGTTTTAACTGGTATGAGTTGCTAGATTTGACTTATAATTAGATGATTGTCTCTTGTATCCTCACTGCTCCTTAGCAAATCTGGGTTTAATTTTTGGATAAAGTTGCCAACAGCGGTTTGTCAGGTGTCCAATGTTATAACAATAGTTGCACTTCAGGTCTAATTGTTTTCGTTTGAATGTTCTTCCATCAGTTGCTTGTCATGGTAGAGCATGCTAATCAGACGTAACAGAATTCTCACTATGAGACACTGCTTTGGCATGATAAACACGAGCATTAGCGGCTCTAGAATTAGTATCGCAACTCACCACCTTCCTGTGAATCTCTTCAAGCTGGATCGTTGCACATACAGACTTCAAATAAGGTAGTTCTAAATTCATTAAAATATGACTCTGTAGGTCTTCAAAATCAGGACTGAGGCTTGCTAGAAGTTGAAAAATTCCGTCTTTTTTTGTTCTTTTTTGTAGGATAGCAGCATCAATAGTGTGAGGGCGATACATCTCCAATTCATTCCATAAGCTTTTCAGACTTCCCAATAGCTTAACAAAGGGTCTATCATCCTGATGAAGATTTGCAATTTCACGATGAATTTGAAATATTTCTAGCAACATTGTATTGGATAACCAAGCCTCATATTCTAGGGCATCCATGTCTGGAAAAGGTGTTGAACCACGATGAATCCTAGCTTCGATCTTCCACCAAGGGTGATAGTAAAAGCCCTTAACCATGGGAAATAGTTGAATTCATTTAGCAATATTGAACTCAACCTTTGAGAGGTATTGATATTGTAAACCCTGAGGATAAAATTTTACAAAAAAAAAACTTTAAATTAAGCCCATGATGAAGAAGGTGAGGTTAAATGTATGGAAAAACCAAATAAATTCAAATGCTAAGAGGGGATTTTAAAAGATAAAAAGGAGTACCACTCAAATTGTAAAAAAAAAAAGAATGGGGCCAAAGTATAATTAAAATGAATGGGACTATAAATACCTCATTCTCTCATCCATGAGGTTGGCAGCAAGGAGACAAATATGAGAGGGAGAATTTCAAATTTCTTCCACCATAATTTGAGAGAAAAGCACTAAAAGTGTTCAGTCTATACAAGCTCTAGATTACTAGGTAGAGAAAACATCCTTTGGCAAAGGAATTACCAAGAAAACAAGTGAAGAAATTGTGAGGGAAAGAGAGGGAGAGGGGCGGTTACATACAAGGAAGGAGGAGCTAAAAATATTCAACCAATTTAGAATTGAAATCCAAATTTCCTCTAGTTAAGGAGCCCTAAACCTAATTGTGAAAACCAATATAAGTTCAATTAGTAATTGTGCACCAATCTTGAAATTGAAAATTAGGGTTCTTAAGTGAAATTTAGGGAATTTATAGAAATTGTTGAAATTGGGTTAATTGAAGTATTATAAGTTACCTTAAACATGAAATCATGTAAAAATACCAAAGAAAAATCAATGGCCAAAGGAACAAGAGTGGCCGACCATTTGGGGGTTAAATGGGAGGAAAATAAATTTTGATTTGCTTGATAAAGTCTTGTGATATGTTGTTATAATGTGAACAATGATTGAATAAGATAAACAATTACATCAGAAAGAGAAAGGAACCTTTGGTTCCCTTAGGCCAAGTTTCGGCCAAGGCTAAATTAAGGAGGGGGACGAGGAGTTTTGAGATTTTATATGTTAATGATGAGTGAATTAGGTGTGGTATGAAGTTTATTAATAGGGGAAGCATGATAACTTGATAGTGGGGAACTTTGTAGATCGAATGCATGTGTTATGTGAGGAAAAACCAAGTTTATTGGGCATATGTATAGCCTATGGCTTGTCTTGGGAGGAGTTGTGAAATGTAGGAGAAACATGGAATTCAAGGATGTGGATGTTTCTTGAAATAGTTCTTGACCACTTGCATAAAAGAGGCAAATTAGCTTAAATGACTCTTAGGAGGTCATATTGAGAAAGGTTACCATGCATATAACATAGAAATAGTTGTCTTAAGAAAAGAGGGGGAAATGGGGATAATTGAAGGTTCATTTAAACCATTGATGAAAACTGGACAAATTCATCACCCTGATTCCAAATAGAATTCAGGCTTAAAAATAATAAAGTTTGGGAAAAGTTTCTTCATAGAAGTTATAGCCAAGGATGTTAGCTTTCCAATGCGCTGACCTTGATTAATTTGGAGCTCTAAAACTCTATATATATATAAATATTTGAGGAGAGGTTGAGCTACAACCTTTGCTGGCAATTTCAACAAGTTGTCAAAATGGGAAATTTAGTCATGTTAGGGGCAGAATGAGGTTTCCTTCCTTCAGAAAATGTGTAGTGCCATGTCTTGGTGTTTGAAAGGAAATAAGCCATTTTCAAAACTGAATTTTTTATGTTAGTTATGATTTGATAATGAACTATAATCTTAAGGGATCTAATAGAAATGCAAATGTAAAGGAAGCAATTGTAAAAACGGAGCCAACATTGTCGTTGTTGTTGTTGTTGTTGTTGTTGTTGTGAAATGTAACTTGAGTAAGAAATAATGTGATATGCCTGTGGATTTAGAAGGGACCGCAGGAGGGGCACAACAGCAACAAGGGAGCGCGAGCTGAGATTCTGCAGCAGATAGGTGTCATATACCTATACCCTTCTTAAATATCTGTAACCTTGGAAATTTGTTTAATTCTTGGATTATATACATATTGATGTTGCCAAAAGAAGAATTGATCAGATGAAATAAATGAGAAATGAAAAAGCTTGATTAATTGTTTTGGTTAGGAATAGTGAACTATATTAATGAACTTCATTGATAATCGCTTCTTGAATCTGATTAGCCGGTCCCGAGTATGGGAGGCTAATCATGTTAGTAAGGTTTACTAACATCGGCATGACCATCCTAGAGAATGAGGGATACTGAACTTGATTAACTATTCGGGTTAAGAATAGTTAATGATATCGGTGGGCGATGTCAATATCGGTAATCCCAAAAAACTTGATTAGTTATTCCTGATGTGAAAGCTAATCATGTCAAGAATCCTTGACATCAGCATTCCCAGAGATATTCCAAAGTGTTATAGAAAATTGATTAACTAGTTTGGCTTAGAAATAGTTAATGACATCAATAGGTTGCATTGATATTGACATTTACAACAAACTTGATTAGTCAATCTTGATAAAGGCGACTAATGATACTAATGAGAATCATCAGTGTCAGCATTACCATCCTAAAGTTTTGAGAAGAAGTAGTTTGATTAGTAATCTTGGTAAAGATTGGTTGATGGTATCAGTTAAATGGGTATCACTATTTTTAAAGGAATTGTTCCTTCGGCATTAACATATGATATTGGTTGAAATTTGAGAGGAAAAAGGGAAATGTTTAGTGATCCCTGAAAGGATAAATCTAGAAGCATTAAAGGAGGCTAGATGGGAAATTGTAAAGAATTATGATAGTATGTAGTCGTGGATATATATATATATATATATATATATATATATATATATATATATATATATATATTTGGAAAGAAAAATTCCTTACAGGTCTGCCAATCCTCTTAGAGGAAAAGGTCTAAAACAAAATCAAAAATACCTTTACATCCAAAACCATTCCATATGACCAGCTTACCTATGGTGAACTTGTTGGCTTTACCCAAAAAGAAGGTCTCAAGATCTGTCAAGATCTCAAACTACAAAAACATTTGAAATGGGAAATGAATGTACCAGACAAGAACTTGGTAGTTTCTGTCACCAGTTTGACATTTCCACCAAAAAACCCTCTTATAGTGGTAACTGCTCAAAACCAAAAAGTTATCCACATCGTAGCAAACCTCCATACAAAAGATCAGCCCATAAATATCGAAAACAAATTTACTCCAAACCCAAGCAAACCTATTACAAAAAACCTTACAAGAAGTTTACCAAAACCCCGAAAACTTCCCCTCCTAAGCCCAAACAAAAATTTGATCTTAAAACCATTACCTGTTATAAATGTGGACAAAAAAGACATACGTCTCGTTTCTGTAAAATCAATACCAAACTACATGAACTCCAATTAGATGAAGACATTATCAACCAATTACAAAACCTCTATATTGAAACATCAAACACTAATCCCAATCATTCAGACATTTCTGAAGAAGAATTCCAAATAGATGAATTAGCAACTTCCAGTTCTAGTTCAAACACTTCAGCAAACTCCAAACAAATTAGTGTCTTAACCAGAGATCAAGAGTTTATCCTCGAGGCTATCAAAAGACTTGATGATCCTCAACTACAAAAAACCTAGCTAGATAAATTGTTGAATAATTTCAACAAACCAGAAACACTCCATTCTAATCCCCAAAACCATTTTGTCTTACCCACAACTAGTACCAATATTTATGAACTTACAAAAATCCTCAGTCGAAAGAAATCCAAAACCTCAACTACCATTCCTGAATTACATACCGAGATAAAAACCCTCAAGTGTGAGTTACAAACCCTAAAACAAGCTCAACAAAAAGACTCAGCCATCCTACAACAATTTCTAACCAAAATAGAAAGTCAGTCTGACACTGAGTCTGAATTAGAAGACCAAACAAATGAGTCCCATGCACCACATCACGCACTTACAAACATTGATCATATTCTTGATGATTTCTTAAATGTTCTCACTCAAATATCTTCAAAAAAGTATTTAATCAAAATTACCCTAGTCTTTTCAAACGATTTCAAACTCGATACTATTGTCTTATTTGATACAGGTGCAGATTTGAATTGTATCAAAGAAGAAGTAGTTCCAAAAATATTTTTACAAACTACCTCTGAAAAATTCTCTGCTGCCAATAATTCTAAACTTCATAGTGCAGGCAAAACCCAAGCCTCTGTTTTTAACTAAGGCATTTCTCTTAAAACCTTTTTCATAGTTACTAAAGACATAAATCATACCATTATTTTAGGAACTTCATTCATCAATATGATCACACCATACAAAGCACATCATGACTGCATTTCTTCCAGAATCAATAACATCAAAATCATTTTCGCGTTTTTAGAAAAATCAAAAACTAGAAATTTAAATTTAATTAAAGCATGCTTTATCCATACATACCATATTCATGCATTAATTCATGGCAAACAATGTTATTTAAATGACTTAAAAAACGATGTTTCATTCTGTCAAATTGAAAAGCAATTACAAAATTTAGTTTTACAAAAGAAAATTGATGATTTTCGAAGTAAGATTGAACAAGAAATTTGTTCAGACTTACCCAATGCTTTCTGGAAAAGATAACAACACATTGTTGATCTTCCTTATGAAGATACTTTTCAGAAAAACTTATACCTACAAAAGCGAGGCCTATAAAAATAAATGTTGATTTAGAACAGCATTGCAAACTCGAGATCCAAGATCTGGAGTCTAAAGGTCTAATCCAAAATTTCATATCACCATGGTCATGTGCAGCCTTTTATGTGAATAAAAACTCTGAAATTGAAAGAGGCACACCAAGACTTGTAATCAATTACAAACCCTTAAATTCTGCTTTAAAATGGATTAGGTATCTTATTCCAAACAAGAAAGATTTATTATAAAAATTGCATTCTGCATTTATATTTTTCAAATTTGATATGAAGTCTGGATTTTGACAAATCCAAATTGATCCTAAAAATCACTACAAAACTGCATTCATTGTTCCCTTTGGCCAATATGAGTGGAATGTCATGCCTTTTAGCTTGAAAAATGCACCTTCAGAATTCCAGCGCATCATGAATGATATTTTTAGTGCACATTCTAAATTCTGCATTGTTTACATTGATGATGCACTCATTTTCTCTCATACCATAGATTAATGTTTCAAACATCTCTATACATTTTTTCATACAATGAAACAAAATGGATTAGTTGTTTCCAAATAAAAAATTTCTCTATTTCAAACTCGTATTCGTTTCCTAGGACATTATATCTGCCAAGGTACTGTGACACCAATAGAGAGATCTATATCCTTTACAAATAAATTCCTCGATAAGATTACTGATAAAACCCAGTTACAAAGGTTTCTAGGCAGCCTTAATTATGTTCTTGATTACTTTCCAAACATTAGCCATCTTGCAAAACCTCTACATGACAAATTAAAAACTAACCTTATTCCGTGGTCTGATACCCATACAAACCTTGTCTGCCAAATCAAAAAATAAGTACAGACCATCCCTCTTCTCCATTTAGCTAACCCGTTAGCCCCTAAAATAGTCTAGACTGATGCCTCATATAGGTTATTGGGGGATACTGAAACAAGTCCAAAATAACAAAGAACAAATTCTTTAGTATACATCTGCTCATTGGAATGATTGTCAAAAGAACTACTCCACTGTCAAAAAGGAGATTCTTTCCATTGTTCTTTGTATTACAAGATTTCAAAGTGATTTATTGAACCAAAAATTCCTTTTACGTGTTGACTGCAAATCAGCAAAAGAAGTTCTCCAAAAAGATGTTCAAAATTTAGCTTCAAAACAGATTTATGCCCGATGACAAGCTATTTTAAGTATTTTTTACTTCGATATAGAATATATAAAAGGAGATACAAATTCTATTCCTGACTTTCTAACCCGAGAATTCCTTCAAAACATGTCATAATGCCTCCAAAGACTTGGACCAAAGATAAAGGGAAAGCCCCACAAATCCAACCTATAAAACTAAACAGTCCAAAACCCTCTTCAAAATTCATGGCTTCAGCCATCTTATCTGCAAAACCAATCAAAACCTGGTATGAAGTAGTAGTAGTAGTAGTAGTAGTAGAAGAAAAAGAAGAAGAAGAAGAAAAAAAGCTACAAAACAATCTCAAATACAAACAGACAAAATCCAACATTGGGTTTATACGCTTTCAAAATCACCAGAATTACATCTGGCATTACAAAAAGTCTCTCAACAGACCTCTAGTGACTAAGAGTCACAAATAGCTAGTATTTCTAAAACCCTTTCAAAACCACAAGCAGGGTTTTCTTCTCAAAAACCCTTACTTGCCTTACAAAGTCAACAAACACATATTTCTAAATCAAAATCCAAATATATTTTTAAAACTCACTTCCAAAATATTTTAACTATGGAAGAAGGTTTTTACCATGAAAATCCTTCCATCGCTCCTTCCAAACTTTTTCCTCGAACTGGCATTACAAACCTTGGGATATAACCAAACCCCAATCCTATTATTATGTCATTCTTGAAATAACCAACTCCATAAAATTCAAACATTTCAAATTACATCCAGATCACCCTGAACCTGCATACTCTACATGTATTATCTACAACACCATACATCCTTCAGACTGGCAACAACCTCTTCACAAACCAATTCCCTTTCCTATACACCTACGTACATCCTTCACAAACACCAGTCTTTCCTATACATACTGGGATTACTAACAAGCCTGGTTTGATGCCTTTTTCCTCCAGAACTCCAAACATAGCCATTCTTGGCTTTTCTACTTTCATAATTCCATGACTACTACAAAGCTTCTTATCTGGTTCCTTCAATGGTGGGACTATTTTGGTTGTCAAGTTGACTTCCTTAAAGATCACCACCGGGTTGAAAATGGTTATCTCCATTTCAAACAAAATTTTCAACCTACTCCTTTCGAAAGAAAGTTTTCTTCCCTTTTGATTTTCTGTATAAAATTCTTTGTTCCATGGGTATGTTCATGATTCTTTGATTATAATCTCCAGCAAGGGCATCCAGTTCTTGTCCGAAAATTCAAAATTAAATGGTGGGATTCCTTTGCAATCAAAAAGTTCAAAATTAGTTGTAACGGAATGGTTATAAAAGAATCAATTCGTCCCCATCATTGACCACCATCCTCAGTCCAAATTTCTGGCTCGTAAGGCTCATACTGCAGCTCTCCTTGCCTCTACAAAATCTGAGGAAGAATACCTTAACATTATGCAAGGCATCATACAAAGTCAAGAACCCAAAACAATATTGTCCAAATCCAGATCCTCTAGTTCATCATCTCAAGCATACTCTCTTGGAAATGATAACGAAGATGACTGCTTTGGCATCCTGCCACCCATTACAAAGCATTAAGGAACCAATAAAATTATCGACAGAAAACGATAAAAAAATATATATATATTTCAGGCTCACCTGTTTTGAGCCCATTTTCAATATCTTTTAGACTCAACTGTTTTGAGTCCCTTTTGTTAGCCCATTGTTTTAGGCGTTTCCTACAAACATCACCTGATACTACAAACAAACAAATCAGAGTCGGTGGCAAGAAGACAAGAGACAAAAAATCCCACAAAAAACATGGGCAATTTCCAACTTGTCGTCACTTAATCATGGAAAATAATAGCACATGGCTTTAGAAGGAATCTTTAGGCTTTTCAAAAGACATTTTGGCCTCTTCCATGGTAACTCAGCTATAAAAAAGAGACCCCTCGAGCCTTGAAAGGCAGACTACCATTTTTCCTTTAGGGAAAAAGACTCCTATAAACAATATCTCTCCCATAAACAATATCTCTCTCATAAACAATATGTCCTCTGTAACCAATATCTCCTGTATCTCTTGTATTGATTTCTAATATTGTCACAACTCGATTCCCGAATCCATGATCATCACATAAGCAAGGTTCCCCTCCAAAGTTCCATGCCTACGCGAACCCAAACTTACATACAAACTTATCCTTCAAAACTCAATCAGAGTTCAACGCAGCACAAATAACAAAATAAACTTCATAATATAATTTGATTGTTATAATACAAGAGTTCATATAAATTATAGTTTTGGAGCACTAACTAGACATAAAGAAAAAGTACAAATTTCAACAAAAGAGCAGGTTCTGAAGGTCCAACAAAAGTGACCCGCTAACAAACTATAAGCCTAAAAAGATAAATAATGAGAGGGTGAGTTCAACAACTCAGTGAGTAGATAACGTTTAATATACATACACACGAGGTAATATAACAAGGATGAATATATATATACAATTATGGCTCTAGGTTCTTATAGGAAGGTTTCTCAAATAGGCCATAACAAGAATATCATAAGGTAAAGCTCGTCAGAAAATCAAAATGCAATGAGCATGAGGCTCCGTACTGTGGGATGATTAGTCCACACAGGTTGGTGACTCCATCAACCAACTAGGGTTCAGATACGATGTGCACGAAGACTAACACTACCCTATTAGCATGGGTATTCTGACTGGCATACCATAGGTTCATAATCATAATCAACAGACATATTCATATCTCAAGGCTCAACTCATGACATCAATCAAATAAGGAACTATCAATTCAGAAGTCAATTCAAAATATATACTGGTTCATATCAAGAATTCAGATTCAATAATTGACCATGCTTTATCATAACAAGGATAATAATCAACATATATATTATCAAGAAGCATGATCCAATTCATATTAACAAATCAAATATTTATAATATTTCTCATGCATATGAAAAATTATCCACTCACCTGACTCAAAAGAAAATAGAACTCAAAGCTGATACCGAATAAAATCCTACTGACGTCCCGCCGGTAGAATAGCAGGATTATCTGAATATAAATGAGACATATTCAAGAACGACTCGAAAGAACATATAACCTATTTAATACACTTAACTAAGGGTCTATTCCATAACCCTGTATGTTTTTAAACTAAACTAGTCATTTTTTCTAAAAACCCAAAAGTTAAACGGTTTTCCCGAAATCTAATCCATAATAAAACAAACAATAAGACTTGATAATAATTCACTAAATAACCCTAAACTATTCATCAAACCAATCTGAAAAAGCTCATATTACAGCTAGGGACCAATCTGAAATTTATCATATTTTTAAGGGTCAAATTGTAACTTTGTCAAATTGGAGGACCAAACTAAAAGTATCATAAATTCATGACTATAGTGGAATTATGTCCATAATTCATCCTCATTTCTGCTAGAATCTCTAATTATGCTTCAGGGACCATTCTGGAATTTTTCCAACTTTGTAGGGTCAAATTGTAATTTTTGTCAAATGGGAGGACCAAATTGAAAGTGTTAAAATTTCATAACTATACTGAAATTCTGCCCATAATTCATCTTTTATTCTGTTAAGAATCTTGGAATATGCTCCAGGGACCAATCTATAATTTTTTCCAAAGTTTGGGGACTAAACTGTAATTTTCACAAATTGAGGGACCAAACCAAAATTTTGTCATCTTCAACCTCAAACCCAGAATTTCAACAGAAAACCTACTATTCTTTCTAGATTTCTAACTCAAAATTCACCATTTACACAAATCATAACTCAAAATCATCATCTTTACCTACAATCTTCCATAATCAACTAAATAATCCATTACCCATAACAATCAACCCATAACATTTAAATTAATTCATCAATCAAACCCAAAACACAATCTTCAAAACCCTAACATTCAACAAAACATAAATTTAAAGCTTAAAGAACACACATTGATACATAATCTTACCTTTAAACTTATTTTCTCCAACTCTCTTCTCCTTCCTTTATCTTTCCCTCTTTTCTCTTCTTCTTCTTCCCCTTTTCTTCTCTTCTCCCGTCATTTTTTCACTCTTAAAAAACAACTCTCTTCTTTTTTTTCTATTTATATTTATCAACTCTTTGTTCAATTACTATAATACCCCCTTATTCATTTACACCCATTTTTAAGCCTCCAAGGGCTTTATTGCCTTTTCCTACTCATTTTATTTCAAAACATCACAAATACAAATTTCTGTAAGATTCTATTTCTTTTTGCATTCTTGCAAAATTTATATTTTTACAAAATTAAGTATGCTCTGTGTTTGGTAGAGGATCCTGTCTTTGACTTGCCTCTTCATTTACATCGGAAATTTGCTTTATTTTCAAACTCAGTATATCGGCTGGAAACCTGTGACCCGATCTAAAGATCATTCTCAGGTGTAACAACGCTACGTACTGTATTCCATTCATTGTTCTTTTATTCTATTTACCTTTGTTAAATTTGTACCTCTGTTATATTTGTTGATCCACTTTTGGTGTGTATAAATATATATCATGTATTCATAATCTTCATGTATGTTTGTTTCTCTTATTTAAGTACTAATTTATGTTCGTCTTTAAAATATGAATATTTGGAAAATTATGGTTGTACCAGTGAATATTGATGAAAATTGAAATTTAGGATGATTGGGTTGGGATTGAATAATGATTAATAGAAGTGTACATGTTGTTTGTTGATAACTTGGAACCTTACAGTATAGGGGAGACTTTGCTGAAATTTCAATAGAAATTTCGGTGAATATTGTATGAATCCAGTTTCAAAAAAATTACCATGTTTTGCCCATTTTATGATTGATGTGTGTTCCTGAAAATTGGGATGTTACAGGCATCATCAGGACCATGGGTTAGAAGAGGAATTAACTTGGAGCTTTCTTCCATAACTTACTTAGAATGGTCTTCCATAATTGAAGAAAATATGAATGCTTATTCAGAAAACTATTTGCTCTGACACCATAAAGAAAGTTAGAGAATCACAATCTTTGACCATATTTTGTATTGATGGAATTGTACAAGTGCATATGAAATAGAATAAGAACCTAATACAACAACTAATGATATGATCTAAACTAGGTAATAAATATACTATCTTATGTAATGACATAACTACATGGATCTTCAATATCTACACCATTAATATGCAGTATCTTCAAGAGATGAGTTGTTCTTTAAAAATCTTAATCTTGAGGAGAGTTTGAGATCAGCTGACGCCCTATGGAGGGTTGAGGAATGGTGATTTGAAGGTTTTTAGTTGAAATTATAGTAGTTACATGCAGAAAATGGAGAATCTCCTAATATGGTTTTGATTCCGGAGTTGCCAGATGAATCCAATGGTGAGCATAGCGCTCCCATAACCAGTTGTTTTTGGGAATGGAAGCCTAAACTTAATGTGCACTATGAGAAAGCTTGTTGTGAAAATGTGAAATCTCCATCAGTGTTGTTTCTTCCTGGGTTTGGTGTTGGGTTCCTTTCATTATGAGAAGCAATTGAAGGATTTGGGTCGTGACTATAGAGTAT
>Ga0325405_1003679_pt1 | contig 15752 bp, 6 predicted proteins | sample PopdelMetagenome_21_FD_205663 | JGI IMG/M metagenome (GOLD analysis project Ga0325405, IMG submission 205663) | Populus deltoides microbial communities from Bellville, Georgia, United States - Xylem-Control-R2 | ecosystem: Host-associated > Plants > Phyllosphere > Stem > Wood/Secondary xylem... | reverse complement strand
TCCATTTCTCTAAAGTTCCAGATTCAACTTGTAGACAAGAAAAATGAAACCCCACTTGGTAGAACCCAGAAATCTACACCAATACCAGCTCAAGTTTATTCAATGATGGACTATCTGACTGTTGTAGCTTCTTAATCATACTTCTCTCTCCATGAATAAACAAGAAAGAAAACCCACGAAAGAGCCAGAGCAATATCACCAACAACTAGTCTAGGCAAATGATGAGCCAGATCTTCAAGTTTCTGCTCGAAGTAAACTCTCCAGAAGGCCACTGCAACATGAAGCGAGGTACAACCTTTAGCAAAGAAAATTTGGAACTCTCTGTCCTTGACAAATGCTGCCATAAACAAGAGGAACACAATAGCAAATAAAAGCAACCCAGAAAAGGATTCTGAGGTTTGGATCAAGAGTTGGTCATGTGACGTCGAACCTTTAAGCTTTGTTGCTACTTCAATGCCATGACCAAACACAGTGACCTCATTTGTGTAAAACATCATTAAAGCTCCACAAGATAGAGCTATCACAGAATGAAGCATGCATACTAAGAACCCAGATGATCCCATTTAATCAAGCACGAAAGGAACGCCTTTCCCCTCCCCTTTCTTTACCTTTATCTAGAAAAATGGCTCAGCACGACAAGACAAGGCCTTTGAACATAGCTCTCAGTGGAAACTACAAGAAAAGAGTAAAATGAACCCTATTGAAAGAGCCCTCAAACCTATCATTTTAATGTGTGATCTCGAAGAAAGAAAATTGAATCAATGATCAAGATTCGAAGCCCAGGATTTTAGTGCAAGCCAAGACACCAAAACCAAGATAAACCCATTTATCAAGATAATATTTATGGCTGTTTGTTTCATGTAAAGTTCAGTTTTTTCAAAATCAATTTTCCAAACTTGTATATATTTTATTGTAAGAAAATATTTTTAATAAAAAAATTATTGACAGTGGTTTTTTATATTTTAGATGGAAAATATTTTTTAAAAATTGTGAAAAAATAAAAAAATTGTAAAAAAATAAAAAATATTTTATTATTTATTAATTATATCAAATTTTGTTTCATATTTTGAATGCTATATTTTTTTTTTTCAATTTCATCTTTAAAAATTTGATATCATTTGATTTTTAAATTAATTTTGATTTTATTGTTATTTTCTTTTCTTTTATCATTTTCTCAATTGAAATTTTTTTATTTATCAGATTTAGTTTTTATTTTTTTAATTGTATCTATTTTATTTAAAATAATTTACGAAATTTTTTTATTTGTTAGATATGGTCTTTATTATTTTAATTATTATTTATTTTATTTAAAATAATTTATGAAATTATATTTTTTTAATTTCATCATTTTTTAACTTTTTAATTTATTAGATTTGATTCTTGTTTTTTTAATAAGCTAGAAAAAAAATATTAATAAATCAAATATTGAACAACTCATTTTACATAACAATACAAAATATTATAAAATAATTTATTTTTAAAAAAAAATCATATTTTTAATATAAAATATTTTCCATCAAACAAACAGAAGTAAATCTCCCCTGTAAATAATAACAAGAGAACAAATATTGAATGAATGTGTATCAAACAAGAAAAACAGTTATAAACCCCAACCTCAATCTTTAATATATTAAAATAATATTTTTTATTTTTAAAAAATTATTTTTAACATCAAAATAATATAAAAACATATAAAAAATTAATTTAAAATAAAAAATAAATCAATGTTTTTAAAAAATATTTTAAAACGCATTACATCTAATTTGCTTTGGCATGAAAGAAAAGCTCCGGAACTGATATCTTGCTGATAGGGCTTCCGAGACACGTGCCAAAGAGTGGGTGTGTAAAAACAAGCTGTGGCATAGGAAGGTACCCTCACTTTTGGAAAACTATCCGTGGGGTTGAAGGTTGAAGTAAAATCTATCCTTCTTCTATTCACAGTTCCTGCAATACCTTCATGTGATAATCTGATGGAGAAATATGAGATTCAACATGTATGAGACAAAGAAGAAGGGCTTCTTAACATCTTAGCGAAGAAGAGCAAGCCAAGGGACAGAATTATCGCCCCTACTCAAGGTGGCACTGCATTCGTGGAGGTGCAGAGGAAAAAAGGGAAATCTTCCGTTGATTTTAATGGACAAAGCACTAAGCCTTGCATCTAATATGAAGGAGAATTCGAAGGCAGCGTTTCTCAGGATACACAAGTGATGGCCAACATAAATTCGTGAGCCAGGAAATGAAAATCTAGATGACATTAAATGATTGCAGCTTCCAAGGAGCTTATTTGATATCAAGTATTTACAACAATGAAAGAATATGAGACATCAACAATTTCCAAACAAAATTTGAGTTGCTTCGTTCTGGGGCCATTCTAAATATTTCTAACCAAATCCATCATCCCTTGCTGTATGATGGGGGAAAACCTAAGTATACCTCTCCTACAAAAAGGCTTGTTTCTCCCTAATACCCGCAGCGGCCTTGCGGTGTTGCCTTGAACCAGACCTCCTATCTCTTCCACGCCTAGAATTTTTACCTGAGCTCCTCCCGGATGAACTATCACGATGCAAAGGTGGGGGATGTCGAATAGCAGGAGCAACCGGGGTAGGCATCTGGTCCAATAGATCTTTGTGGTAAGCCTGCAAATCAAAAGAACAATGAAGTGCTGAGCATAAAAATAACCTTAAAACAGTCGCATTTTCTTACAAGAAACTAAAAGGTAAGATTTAGCATAGTAAGGCATAACTTAATTTTTAAATCGAAGTTCATTATCCATGTTAAAGATTTTTTTTTCTTTGATAGGCATCCTGCACATCAAGATTTAATTAGCATCATTTGGCCAGAGCACCATTCTCCTTCACTAACTGAACTCCCAGGATGGATTTTAGCCTCAAATGCTACTTGTATGGAGAACATGATTAAATGAATACATGCCCAAAAACACTTGGCTGGGATCAGAAAATAGAAAAAGGATCAAAGGCACCCATAGAGGTCAGTTTCTTGCACTGTAAAATAGTAGCTAGACAGCTTAGTCCAATACACTGTTGTCAGAGGATCCATTTAGTTGTAAGAAAATCACACCTCAATGGTGCACCCAGCTCCTAGCTGTTTGGGCAACAGGGAAGCAAAAATAAGGGAATGACATTCATCTATCTTGAGAACAAATAAACAAGACAAACAGCAACATAGAGCAGACCAATAACAGATTCTCATACACTGAAAAAAAAACATAAATTAATATGATAATACAATTAAAAAGCATTCAATTTTTTGAAAAAAATTATAGGAAAAGTTCACTTACACAGTTCATTTAGAGCAGACCGGTAGATAACTAATAGTTTAGTTTTAGATGCACTCGTTTCATCTCCTCTAACAATAGAAAGACAAAACATAAACCTGTACCTGAATCACAAAATTACGCCTCTCACAATCCAGAAACATATTGATGCTCCAATCAACTTTAGCCATCATCTTATCCCTCACTGTGGAAAAGCTTAACTGATCCCTGGCAGTAAACCGATCAACTTCATTGAACCACAGGCAGGTAAACAGATTTGTGATGGGAATATGTTCCCTTATGATAACACAACCTTCAGGAACATCTGCAAAAGGTCAGTAGTTGAACAGAAAACATTAGAAATACAAATCTTCAAGAACATGAAGCGCATGCATACACACACAGGGGATTATACACATACCACTGGTTATTGGAAGCTTAGCCTTGGAATATGGCGATAAACCCTCCTTTTTATAAAATTCAATCTGGTAATCAATGGAAGAATTGCCATACTTTCCTGCAGCTTTGTTAGCTTCAGCCTCTTCAAACACATCAAATCGACGATAGTGTCTTGAGATTGCAAAACTGGCATTTTGCTGCCACAAGAATCTATACCAAAGGATAGCTCAGGTATAATTAAAACATATATAGATTATGCAATTATACTAAAATCAAATCTACCTATTTTCCTGCTTCTAGAGGCCAGAACTGCAATATACATGAAGATCTATGCGATAAATGCTTACACCAAAAAAAACTGCCTTAACATGACTCAACAAAAAAAAAAAGAACACATTGCCAAAACATGAACCACTGTAAACCAACAGAAAGAAAACATTTCCTTGTGATTTGATATATTTGATGAGATAAAAACACAGTAAGTATATTGTTATTGTTCATCTATATTTCAATCAAAGCATGTAAAAAGAAACTGTTTTGGCTGCTTGGAATCAGGTCAAATCCACAGCGAGATTTATCAGTTGGACTACCTTTCAATAGATTTGCCAGCTCAACAAAAATCAAATCTACTAGTAAATTACATGGATTTAAAAACAGCTTACAGTATTTATGGACAAGCTGGAGTTTGAAAAATGAGGATCTTTGTTAACATCGTAAAATAGGCTCTTCTTCTATTTGTATAACTTACATGATAAAGCACAAAACAAAGTCTTTTCTTCACCTAAGTTCAATTGTTAGCATTGCCAAGTCAGATGATAAAAAAAAAAAACCCATTTGTAATTATATTTGTCATACATTTTGCAGAATTAGAGAGAAACACATAAGTTGCCTCATGATGAGACAAGGAAACTTATGGTGGTTCAAAACTTTTGCAGTGATGCACATGTTGGAACCAGAACTTTGTACCATGACCCAGGTAACAGGAAGAAAAAAAAAGAGTTTCCATACATCTCAATTCAAAGATACCAGAAAAATTATATATATATATATATATAAAGCACTGAATTCACAAGCCATTTACATATCTGAATGACTTCCTTCAGTGACCACTTAATTTAAGCATAAGCAATATATACCTCTCAAGAACTTGATATGGATCCACGACAAGCTGGAGCTTTCCATCTATCCATATGGAATACCTAACATTAGGCAAGAGCCTATGCAATAAAAGTTTTGGAACCTGTCCATAGAACACAATAACGGAATCCATCATTAATTGCAGAAAATATTTTATGTTTTCAGCAAATCAAAAAGAAAATGACTTGAAGGACAAGGTACTGTAGAATATCAAAGCCCCCAACAAAAAAGAAAAAGAAAGAAAATGGAAAATCTATAAAATTAATTTATTAACAGAAATTTATTCAAGAAACTCAGCCATTAGGATTAGCACCAAAATTGAAATTTCTTGCACTTGCCAAGAGAAAAGCAGAAATTTGTTAAAAAATTGATAGCTTCATAAATGAGTTAACAAGAAGCAGCAGAACAAGAGGAAGAAAAAAACTAAGGAGAGTGTGATGCAATCCAGCCGAGGTTTGAAGCCCAGGTAAATGAAAGACAAATTTGAAAGAAGCGGGCAAAACAACCAAACAAATGCAAACAAACCTTTCCATTACGTCTTGCATCAGTGTAAGGAATGTTATGGACAACAATAATCCTCCACAGTCCAATCCTCATATTGCTATCTAGGGCGCTAGAATTCTTCAAATACATTTCTGTCTCTTTATCAATAAACATATAGAAAGGAACATTTTTCCTAGCTGCTTCACTAATGTTCTGTGGCTGTTGTATTATGTCATAGTTCCCTGGGAAAGTGCAATGATGAGGAAAGTAGAAAATATGCATAAAACAAGAAACCTTTGCAGAATGTCTAGTGCACAACAGTACCAAATATGGCTGACGCAACAATGACCTCATGGGAATCTTCCAGTTTCATCAGGTCAGCTTCATCAATATCAAATCCAGTCTGGAAACCAGGTCTATTTCCTTTAACAAATCTGATAGCAGAAAACAGCCAGCAGAAAAATTAGATGTGTTGATATGAAATAAATGATTCATATTTGTTACAAGACATCATAGAATATAGGAGGACAGAGATCATGAGATTCATTCAAGACAATGTCTTCAATGTTTATGATTTTACAGAAAGATGGTAAGTGAGAAGGACTCCTACCCACAGTGAACTGTCATTGATTCACGTATATCAAAAGAATCAGTCCTCTGCTTTAGAGAAGGATATCCACCAAAGTCCGAACCTCCATGTGATTCAGTTTTTACTGGGTTTTCATCAACAACATATGTCAAGTTGTGCAGTACTGGGGATGCGGATGAGGAGCATGGCATGCTAGCTCTAGCTTGCTCAGCAGAAATGTAACATACTGGACACGCTGCATAACAAACAAGCAACAACAAAATAAATACCACAGCAACAGGAAATATATTAGATGTGAGCATTTTTCGATTCAACTAAAAGTACAGATTTCTGTATAATTTATAAGAGATATTAAGGGTTATTTTATATCAATTTGAAATTGAACATACTAGTATGTCCTCTGCAGCGAAGCAAACAATAATGAGCAAGGTAACAACATTAACTGCAATAACATGCCATTTTTTCCTGTTACAGAATGTGATGGGCACATTCTTGGTGCAAGAAAAATTATATACCAGAATTTAGTACATTCAGGATCAAAGTTATTTTTTACTTCCAAATGCATGCAACAGATCAGAAGCAATTCAAATTTATGGTCCAGTTCAATATATCAATGACAGGATGATGGTAAAAACAAGAAAATAAAGAACACTTCAACTAAAATAACTCAAAACCAGAAAATAAGGAACACTTCAACCAAAATAACTCAAAACTTACGGCGTGGTCCAATCCGTCGTCCACCAGAAGGAGGAGGAGGAGGGAGAGAAAACTTGTCGCATGGATGGCCCAATGTACTATTAACTCTATAATGACAAACAGTGGAACGATGGCTTACTATAGCGATGTTGTCAAAATGTATACTACCCGTTGGTCTGACAGTTGGACTTGTGGTTTCTGGTGCACACAAAACATCAGTTATTGCCTCAACCAAATCTAAAAACAAATAGCAGTAAAAATCCCAAGTGTTTCAGGACTTTGACATCATTGCTCAAATGCAGAAAATAACTAAATAACAGAATCTTTCAATCTGATCAATGTTTATAATCAATTGATTATCTCATGTTTTTACATCAAGACGATGACTTTGTCTTTGTATGCTTTCCTCTCAAGATTGAAAATAGAGACAAAAAAAACAAAGAAGAAGAAGAGATATTATTTGGCTGTCAGCTTTCCTATCAATGGTTTAGCATAGAATGAGAACTAATAGCAACAAGGTCATTACTCACTTAAGGCTGCACCTATATGGGAACAGAATTCGTGCAGTACCTCCTCTTTATTTCTTGTTTCTTTCTTTTTTTTCCCTTTCTTTTCTGCATGGCAGAGCTGCTCTCAAGCCATGAACAATGAATAAACATTCCAATTCAAACAACAGGAAGAATAAAAAGATGCTCATAAAGTTAAACATTCCAATTAAGAACTACTAAAATTTATCTTTTCTAGTGAGTACAGTTTAGACAACTGGAACTAATAAATAGGTGCCTAATTACTCCGTCATTCCCTCGTAATTATAAATATTTCATCCTCTTGTGATTAACTTATTAGAATCAGTACCAAAACATACTTACAGCTTGAATAAACAATTACCTAAATCACTAAAACATTTTACTATATAGGAAAAAGAGACATGTTTGGAACCATACCTTTGGTGACTGTAAAGGAACCCCAGATGAAAACTAGGAGAGCCAGTGAAACCAAGAGCAACATTGCAAATCTTCTACGTCCCAAACACCGGGTAATACCCAGGAGAACCCGTTCCTTCTCCCTTGAACTAACTGGCAGCATTTTCGAAGATGGTTTTCGTGCATTATTTGATGATTTTCCATCACACAGCAACGATCCATAGCTCCCCCTTTGACCTAATGACCCTCCATTCATTGTACCTCTAGACCCACAATAATCCCACTTTTCATGTCTCCTTTTCTCCTACAAAACTCATTCTCTCTCAGTAACCAAAACCGACTACTCCTGATTTGTAATACCCAGAACTCCACTTCTCCTCTCTTTCCTCTTATCTTTTATGCAAAGACAAATCAAAAACCCCACACACGCACACAAAGAAAAAGAAACAAACTCTTTGTATCCTCAAAATCAGGGTCTAAAACTTAACCCACCAAGCTACAGCTAAAAACAAAACCCAGTTTAAAAATTTTAAAGAAAATATCAAATACCCTGAAATCGCAAATGCAGTGATAACCTGTTAATTGACCTTTTTTTCTAGGGATAAAAGGGAATTCTATTCTTCCAATCAATGGAATTGCATGAGAAACTGATTCACAATAGTATTCTGATACCAAACTAAAGAAAACAAAACCTCAACCTTAACCATAACAAAAAGGGGCAACCTACATTAGCCAACAAATAACGACAACAACATTAGAAACAAAAAAAAAATTGAAAAAGAAAAAGGAGAGACTTTAAACACCCCGGGAAGAGAGTTTTAGAGATGGGTTTGCCTCCGAAAATTAGATTTGAAACTCAAATTAAATTCCTTTTGAGCTTATCTTAATTGGGTTGTTGTTGTTGATCTTTCTGTTTTTACAGGTGTGTCTGTGCGCGCATCTTCTTCTTGTTTAGTCGCGGTTGGAGATGTTTTAGATCGATGATAATTTTAAAAATTATCTGTTTGTTTTTCTTTGTTTAAATCTGATTTTCATATTAGATTATTGTAAAATTTTGGTTTAAAAAAATTATAATTTATAATTTTTTAAAATTTATTTTTATTAAACTGTATTTATAAAAACTACCATTCTAAAAAAATACTTAGTTGATTTGATATTTGTTCCTTTACATGAGTTATTCATGGAAGAGTCAATATTAACAAAATCTCCTACAATATTACATTCATTACAATTATAATTATAATATTATACAATTATATAATACATTAAATTAAATAAATATTGTTAGTGTTGATATTATTGTTGTTGTTATTACTTATTAATTATTAGAAGTAAATACTCTTAGAACATGATCATAAAAGATATCCAAAATATTTAAATTTTATTCATTTAAATCTCTATCAATCAAAATCTTTACAATCTTTAATATAGAAAAACTAAAAAATCCTATTAATATTGGATAGTAAAATAAAAATAGAAAAGATATTTCCTTTAAAAAAAACCTAATAATACTAAATAGAAAAATAAAATAAAATTAACTAAAAAAATATTTATTTTTCTAAAATAAACTCATGCATCAATCTCTTAAAGTTAAGGAACTTGTCCTCGAGTATGGACTTCGATCAACAACAGTCATCCATAAATATCCTTTGTGTGTGAGTCGTCCATCAAGATCCCTAACACCTTTATGTGAGGCGCCCCATAATGGATCCCCAACATAATATTTTTGTGCAGGTCATCTCATCGTGAATCCTACCACTAAGTTTTTCAATAACAATAACTAATGCAAATAAAAGTAATATATTTGTTCTTAGACATCTTTTTTCATGAAGAGGAACCCCTCATCTTCTTTTACACAAGTACGCTTTGTTCTATAATCTTTTTCAATCATGATTATTCAACAACATACAACAACTAACCACCAATAATTATTGATCTATAATACATGTCATCTATGACCTCCAACCAAAATCATTAAGAATTATTAGGCTCTGATATCAACTAATGTATATGAAAACGAAGGATAACGAGATTTGTTACAAGTTAAAACCCTCAAAGATCAAGAACACCATAATTATAGAAAGACATCTAAAATATTTAATTTTTATTAATCTAATTCTCCCTTGCCAAAAGCTATCACAATCCTTTATATAGAAAAACTAGAAAAAAAAACTATATTATAACTTAATAGGAAAATAGAAATAGAAAAGTTATTCACTTCAAATATGAAAACTATAAAAGTCTAATAATAATAAATAAGAAAGTAAAAATATGAAAAAATAAAATTAACTAAGAAAGATATTTATTTTCCTACAAAAAACTCTTACATCATCTCATACTACCATCGAACAGGCGTCACTGCTATTATCCATGTTTTTCTAACCACTAACCTCTCATCTTTGATTTAGTCTCTATCACCTTTACCCAAAAAGACAACCTCGCTTGATGTCGATCAACCTTTAGAATTCACTTCATCAAGTACCACGCCATCATCAACAACCAACCAAACTGAACAAAAACACCACCACTAGGCCAAACCAACCTTGCTCCTCAAGTTAACTTTGGCCTAGCAGACCCACCAGGTTTTCCAACACTCTAACCTGTTTATTTTTTATTAGTTTAATAAATTCATAGCTCTAAGTAACACCATCAACTTAGACCTTTTTCACTCAAAATCAACAACAAATTTCAACCCTAAACCACAAGAATCAACCAATAAAACAACTCATAATCTTATCAATCAACACACACTAAAACTCAACCTTCAAAGCATATTGTTTCTATGGTTTTTTTTTTTACAGGTTTAGTATTAGTGAGTGAAACCCATACCCTACCACTCCACAACTCGCTTATACATGTTAACATGTGGAGTACACACGCCACCACTACCTGGTTCAATTCTAGTAGCTTCAAGACAACTTTTGCAGCTTCTAAAGGTCAATTTTAAACCTCAAACACATTGATTTATTTTGTTTTAAATAATTTGCAATGTGTTGTTAATGTTTTTATAAGTGGATGTTATATTTTGCCGTTGTGTACCTTGTGTTGAATAATGATGTTTAATGATTGTTTTCTTATATGATTGTTTTGATATATATCAATTGTTTTTTACCAAAGAACCAACCCAAAGGCAATAAGATCCTTAAAAGGATATTGTCCACTACATGTTACTACAAGATGAGACTTTGTTATTTTATGTAAAAAATAATATTTTTTTTGTTTTTTTACCAAATAATCCACTCATAAATGATAAGATCCTTACAAAGGTCATGTCCTTTAGAAGTTGAATCTTTATTGTTGGTTTTTTTAATATGTATATATATGTATATTGTATAAATATTCATTTTACAGTATATGCTTGTAAATATTACTTGGCTGTTGATTTTTTTTTTGATTTGTGAATATTTAGGTCTTGTGATATACTTCTCCTCGTTGTTATAAATGAACTAATAAGGTTGGGTTAACGTGATATAAAAGCACATTGAGTGAGAGTAGCGATCTTTAGGCCTATCTCAAGAATAATTAAAAATGATGGGCCAAAACTCAATTAATCATTATCATCTTATCGGGTTCAACGCCTATATTCCAGAAGTGAGAATTGAGTCTTGTTGCTAGACTTAGTCCAAAGTCATTGTCTTAAGTCTTAATAGTCATTTACTTTCAAATGAAAAACACGTATATATGTTTAGGAAAACTTTTAGCATGTATATATAATGGGTATCTTTTATTATATATATATATATAAACAATTTACCTTAGGTAAGATATATAGGGTTATTGTTATCTTTTCTATATATAACCAATCTCTTACCTCGAACCTCAAAAGTCTAAAAAATATTCCTAGTTACCATAAAACTAAATAATGATTTTTTTTATTGTACCCATATCGAGTCCCAACCAACTCATCAAGATGTCCCTGTGATGGAATGACGACTCCATTAAGGAGTTAGCAAAGGCCAAGCTTTGTTTGCTTATAAGAAAAATAAAAAATAATCTCATATATATATATATATAAAGATTATTACATCCGATGAGGTGCATGACCTGAGTTATAAGTTTGAGAGGTTTTCAAATTAAGTCATCGATTAGCGGGTTGAATCAATTTTTTTTTTAAATGTAGAAAAAACTATTTGAGATATTGTTATGATTTAACAAATAATATTATATTTGACATATTAGCACATAGGATTCACATTCTATTAAACGCTTATTATCTTTTCACTTCACCATTATATTTTCTCTAGATGAAGTAAAAAATATTGACAATCATTGTATTTTTTTTTAAAGTTGATAAAAAAAACATTTATCGAAGCCATATTCAAGTGCAGGCATAGGGCTGGTAGCATTCTATTCTGAATAGAAAAAACTAGATCATTGACTCACGTTACGTTGTGGTTCAGATCAATTTAAAAAAAACATAAATAAAAATATTAAGGAATTACTAATGTAATTTCTAGTAGAAAAAAGATTTTAAATCATGTAGGGAATGACTTGATGTAACTCGGTCAACTTCATGGGTCTAAAAACAACTTGGATGACCGATATAAATATAATTTGAATCAAGAAAAATTCAAGATGACATTTAAAAAAAAATTAAGACAACAACATATTGGATTGACCTTGGTTATCCTAAGTTAACCTGTTAAATCCATGACTCGGGTCATGAAACCGTGATAACAAATTATGAACTCTAATTCTCAATCAATCAAATATTAAATAATGAAATAAAAAAAATGATATAAGTCAACCAAGGTTAACCCATCAAACTCGTGACTGGGGTCATGAGACTAGAATAATTTCATATAAATAGATTGAATCCAATTATAAATTATAATTCTCAATCAACCATATGTTGTAGGATAACATTGAAAAAAAATAATTGCAAAAAAACATTCGTCAACTAGGTTAACCTGTCGAACTCACAACACATGTAATGAGATTAGAATAATCTCATAAAAAATAAACTAAAATAAATTGTGAATCTTAATTCCGAAATAACCGAACATTGAAGTGTTAAACCAGAAATAAAAATCAATTAAAAAAATAACAAAAATTCAAGTTAACCGAGTTAACCTGTCAAACCTATAACTTGGGTCATAATTTCAGGATAACCCTATAGAAAGAAAAAAAATATGAAGCTTAATCTACAATAAACCTAATATTAAATGATATAATTAAAAAAGAAAAGGACAAAAAAAACCCAAGTTGACCAAGTGAACTTACCAAACTTATGATTCGGGTCATGATATTAGAATAACCTTATAGATAGAAAATAAAAAAATATCATGAACTCATCCCTATAAAATCTAATATTAAATTATTAAATTAAAAAAAAAACTAAATTTAAAAGGCAAAGAAAAGGAAAAAAAAACAGATCATTGTTTGAGTGAACATTGATATGTGAATTGATATGTGAGGAGGATAACAATGAATTCCCCTCTTTAATTAGTCTATGTTACTAGATTGGTAGCTCGCATTATACAACAGGTTAGCCCAAACTTTTTTCAATATAAAAAAAAATGCTTAGACAATAATTACATTTTTAAATAAACAAGGGGAATTTGAGGGTCTGGTCATTGATTATATTGGATTCAATAATCTTGATTAATTTGCAGGGTTGGATGCAAAAAATGAAGAGGAGAGAGAAAAGAATGAAAGAATTTGCTTTCAAAACACAGGATGGAGGGGTCATCATGAAGATTCAAACATCATCCATCGAATAACGTTGTACATGTCGTTCAAAGAGCGCGGACGAAACCACGATCATTTGCATAAACAATACAAAGTCATCCACTTTTTAGTATTAAATGATATTTAAAATCGGCTAAAATATCAAATTATCTCTGATCCAACTCAATAATAACAAAAGAAACCATGGTGAAAAAAAAAACTACTAGACTTAAGTTTTTGAATCCAAAAACAATTTAGTTGTTTTATTGTGATATTAAAAGGGAAAAGTCAAAACAACCCTTGCAAGCAAATTCAAAAAAAAAATATATATATATATATATATATATATATATATTTGCTTTAAAGTGTAAGTTAGTCATTTTACTATGGAAAAAACAAAAAAAAAATGTTATTACCATCACGGTCCAAATGAGTTTTTTAAAAGGATAAACATGTAATTTTACTATTTTAATTCACATTGGCAAGGGTCTAGAACTACAAGAAAAAATGCCACAATAAACCACCTAGCCCTTGTAATTTCTTTTAATAATAAAAAAAGAGGGAAAATCATAGGATATCTAGCCTATACCGTCAAGAGCTTGTATTGCCAACATGATTATAGTCTAAAATCGTTAGATTACATCAATTTTGTTTTAGACACAATTGATCTAGACAATGCCACCTCTCATCCACTACTTCCATTGAATATTTCATCCATTTTATACGTCGTCGTTGAGGGATATATCCAAGATGCCAAAATAACACCAATTTATCAGAGTCAGAATTTTCCTCACTTTGCTAGCTTGTGTAAGCGAAAGATTAACAATTACTTGGTATTACAAATTATGTTTCAGGACAGATTGAAGTTTATTTTGATACATTTGATCAAAGCACTTTACAATATATGCAAATTAGATAAAGAATTTTTAATTGTGACTATAATGGATGATTAGAGGGGTAAAATTAAAAAGGTTTGGAACTCAATTGATATATGAGTAATTTGTTGGGGACTAAAGGTTCACTCAGTAGAAAAACAACAAGTGACCTCGTTTCCTACTTGAAAGAGTAGGCCGTTTATTTTGTTTCCTATGTGAAAAGTTAATTATTGAAAAGTAGTTTATATATATAGTACTCTCATTGTAAAATATTTATAAGCTTTTAATTATGGTATGAAAAATAAATTGAAAAATAATTTATTAATGTTTTAGTTTTTTTCAAGTTTATTAAAAGATCAAAACTGACAGAAAAATATTTAAAAGATAATGAAATTGAAAAAAATTTAATTTTATAAATTATTTTAAATAAAACAAATAGTAATAAAAAAATATGGATCAAATCTGATAGAAAATAAAAGTTGAAGGAGGATGAAATTAAAAAAAATCAATTTCATAAATTATTTCAAATAAAACAAATAACAACCAAAAGAATAAAGATCAAATATGACAGATAAAAAAATTAAAAGATGATGAAATTGAAAAGGAAATTATAATTTTACGAATTATTTCAAATAAAATAAATAGCAATTAAAATAATATAAACCAAAATTGATAAATAAAAACTTTGGTTCTTATTATTTTCATTATTATTTGTTTTTTTTCTAATGAAAAGTATTAGAAAAAAAAATAATAATGAAAATAATAAGAATCAAAGTTGATAAAAAATCAAATTTTAAAGGATAAAATTGAAGAGAAATAAATGAAAAAAACTTGAAACAATATATATAGCAATAAAAGATTAATGATCAAATTTGATATAATCAATAAATAACAATTATAACTTTTGAAAAATATATTTTTTTAAAAAGAAAAATACATTTCTTGAAACCAAATAAAAAAATTGATTGAAAACTATTTTTCATTTAATGATAAAAAAACATGAGAAATTTTTAAAAATAATTTTTATTCTTAAACAAATGATCACGAAAGGTTTTACGTGGATTCATTTCATAATTTAGATAATATTTGATAACGTGGTTGAAACCGCGTTTCTCAAATGGTTAAATTTTTTTTATATAAAATTAATTTTTATATTTTTATATTATTTTAATATACTAGTATTAAAAATAATTTTTAAAAAATAAAATAAAATATTATTTTATCATATTTCTAAATATAAAATACTTTAAACTATATCCATAAAAATCAATTAGATACTGCAGAATATAATAATAGAGTTTGGTAACTAAAATACAAAGTGTCGAAAACCTATGCTGACGAGGAGCCTCGCCTGGTGCTGAACTCCGCGGAGACATGTATAATACAATGTCCAAAAAGATGGACCAGACAAGAAACATTGCCTGGGCTTAGAAGGGTCCCATTAACTTGTTCCTTGTCTCGATCACAGAAGACACTGCCATAAATTTCATGTATGCTTTTTCAAATGGATAAACTGTTCATTATTTTTTGGACACGGGCAACTATTGTTTGGCAACAGGTTTTATGTGCACCTCCAATGGACCGACCATGACCTGCCTCGTGTCCATGTTATCTAGTTTCCTATATAATCCTTCTTGATATAACATAAAGTCCTTGACATAGGCCGATAATTTTCTAAGGAAAAGAAATACTCTTCTTACTTTTTT
>Ga0325405_1003678_pt1 | contig 15755 bp, 13 predicted proteins | sample PopdelMetagenome_21_FD_205663 | JGI IMG/M metagenome (GOLD analysis project Ga0325405, IMG submission 205663) | Populus deltoides microbial communities from Bellville, Georgia, United States - Xylem-Control-R2 | ecosystem: Host-associated > Plants > Phyllosphere > Stem > Wood/Secondary xylem... | reverse complement strand
AGGCTACATGAATAGACAAATTTAATGGCATAGTTTTTACGTATTATAATATATAGATTGAAGACTACCTCTATAAGAAGAAACTTTATCTTCATTTATTAGGGAAGAAGCTAGACAAGATGAAGGAGAATAAATGGAACCTTCTTGATAGGCAAGTTCTAGGAAAGTTACTCATAATATTACATAGGAAATGATCACTATAAAGCTGATGAAAGCCTTCTCTAGTATGTATGAGAAGCCGTCAATAAATTACAAAGTATGTACGATGAAAATTTTATTCAACCTAAAGATGGAATAAGGTATCTCTCTTACTCAACACTTGAATAAATTTAATACCATTACAAATCATTTATCATATATTGTAATTAAGGTTGATGATGAGATCTTAGCATTGATTTTAAATAACAAGGCTATGCAAATAAATGTAAGTAACTCTATGACAAAATTTAAATTGAAATATAACGACATTTGAGACTTTAGATGAAAAATTGCATAAAAAAAGCTTAAGTGAAGGTTCATGTTTCAATATAGCCTTTAATATTGATACTTAAGGGAGAGGAAGAGATAGAAGCCTAAATAGGGGTAGATCAAAATCCAAATTTAAGGAGAAAAATCAAGTTAAAGACCAAGAAAAAAGGAGTTTATTGGAATAATGTAAAATCTAGTCATCTCATAAGGAATTGCACAAATCCAAAAAACATCGAGGTTGATTTTATATATGTTACTAATAAAAAGGTACATGATACTTTGATTTTGGTTGTTTATAGTCTAGTTGATGATTGGGTTCTTAACTGAAGCTCTTCATTCCATACTACTCTACACTAAGAAATCATATAGAATTATGTTATTGGTGATTATGGTGTGATATACCTAAATGATGGAGAACCATTGAATGTTTTTATCTCAGGAGATATGAAAACCAAGTTATTGAATGGTTTTGTATGGAATTTACAATAGCTAACACATATTCTTGAATTGAAGAAGAATATGGTTTTTATAGGATAGCTTAATGACAATAGTGATCTAATAAATATTTCAGGAGGCATATGAAAGGTCTTTAAGGGAGCAATAATTTTGGTCGAGGTAAGAAAATTAGAACCTTATATATAATCTCAAGACCAAAAGATACAATTATTATTATTCCAACTTGAAATCGAGTAGAACTATGGCCCTATAGACTTAGTTATATGAGTTAGAAAGGAATGAAGCTAGTTTTATCTTAAAAGAAGTTAAGAAGTTGTCGGAGCTAAAATCAGTTATGAGAAATAATTAGAGTTAAAATCAGTTGATTTAGACATGTGTGAGAGATGTATTATAGGAAAAAAAAAACTTAGCTTCATAAAATGTGGAAAAAGCCTTTAGATAAAGAAAGCTAAAACTAGTACATAAAGATTTAAAAGGTCTTTTCCAATGACATCTCTTTAAGGCTCCCTATATTATGTTACGTTCATCAATGACTTCAACAACAATGTATGTGTTTACTTCACAAGAAATAAATATGACATGTTCGACACATTTAAAAAATCAAATATCATGATTGATATTGAAACAAACTTGACATTGAAATGCTTGAGGTTTGCTAATGGAAAAGAGTATATTGATGGAGGCTATAAGGAGTATTGCTGCTATTAGTACCATGATAGAGAAGATCATTTCGAGCATACCACACAATAATGATATTGGTGAGCCCATGAACAGGACCATCAATGAACAAGCTAAAAGTTTAAAGTTGCCTTCTAGGTTATCTCCAACATTCTAGGCTAAGACAATTAACATTATAATTTATTTAATCAGTTGAGGACCTTCTATCCTCTTGAATTTTAGAATTTCAAAAGAAATTTGGATAGGCAAGGAAAGTATTCACATTTAAAAGTATTTGATTGTGTTTCATATAAGTATATAGACTTTAAAACTATAAGTAGGCTTGGTTAAAAGGCTAGGAAATGTATCATAACCCAATTTTTGATAATACATATTGGTCAAAAAAAAGAGAGAAAAGGAAGAAAAAGAAAATCAATTCAAAATCTAAGTCAAGACAACACAAATTGAAAATTTAAAGACCAACAAGGATGAGATTATAAGTTTGGGAGTTCATTTTGGTCAAAACTTGAAAGAATTAATAAGTTTGAGGACTTAATTAAACTTTAAATTAGTTTGATTGAGGAAATTAGGGGCTTAATTGAAGAATTAATAAGTTTGGGGACTTAATTAAGCTTTGAATTAGTTTAATTAATGAAATCAGGGGCTTAATTGAAGAAATATTAAAATCTAGGGCTAATTTGAATCAAAATTATAGGAAATTAAAGTCCAATGATCAAAGTAAATAGGAAGGGGTGTTATAGGAGGCTTAATTGATTTTCCCGAGATATTTTTGAAAGAATTAAAAGTTGAAAAGTCAATTAAAGACCAATTTGGTTAAATTGGAAACCAATGATCATTTTGTAAATAACACTGAAATCCAGGGGTCCAATTTGCAATTGATCCAAGGGAGAAATTAAAAAAAAAGAATTTATATGAATAAGAGGCTTGATTGTAAAATGCAAAACTTCAATGGCCAAACTAAAAGATGGCCAAAACGACCTCGTTTCAAGGGATTGTTCATCTACTTCTTCGTCTAAAATAGTGAAAGCCCGCCTATAAAAAATAAAACCAACAGCCATTGGCCAGGTCTTACTGCCTTCATACCAGACCTAGATGTAGATCGAATGATCTACCATGTGTTCCTTATCTGACCGACCTTCCTCCACCGCCACGAGGTGCCAACAGACTGAAGAAACCGCCACCAACAGTCCAGCAATGGCAGAAATGTTGGTGTTCCAATCCAGCAGAAACACAGTCCCAGACCTTATCATTATCCTAGGAAGATAAGGATCAGATTTCATGCAAGAAAGCCTATAAAAGGCAGAGGCATAATAAAAAGAAAAAAAAGGGAGAAAATGAGAAAAAATAGAGAACAATAAAAATAACAGAGGAGGGGGACTACAAAATCTTCTTTAAAACTCCAGCGACAATCATTAGGGATCACCTCTAAACTTAAGCTACTTCAATGACACCACCCTTCCCTTATACGTTATTGCCATCTTGGTAGCCTTCCTAAACAATAGATTAAACGAAAAAAGAGACAGGGAGAAAATGAAGATTGTACAAAGAGAGAGCAAAAGAAAAGAAACCCAGCAAAACAGAGGGAACAAAGAAATAATCAGAGAGAAAGAAAACAAAAGGAGGAACTAAGGGGCATTGTCCAGCTACAACGCCATCATCTTCGACTTCATCTACAGATCAGGTATGTCATTTGTTTCCCTCCCTTTCTGCATTTTAATTACATAGGTGAAGCATGCGTGAATAATTCATGCATCTGTATGCCAGCTAGCCGGGTCAACTTGTACGGATAGGCCAGATTTGCCCCCCAAAAAATAAGAAATGTTGAGGCCGGGATGGGCAAGGGTCTTAGGTCTAGCCGACCCAAATTATTTTGAGCTAAGGGGTGTGTTTGGAAAAATACACTCTTATACCTTTCGTTTTTATTTCGGACCTCTTTGTTTTGATAACTAGTTAAATGAGTTCTTTTTGGATATTAGAAAATTTCAAAAAAATTTAGGAGTCTTATTTGATTTATTTATGGGTCCCTTGCACTTTTTTCGTTTTGTTTTGTTGGCTTCGCTGTATATTTGATTTGTGGACTTTTATTATAAAATGTGAATCAAACATGCAAGAGTCATAATATTGAGAATAAGCTACTCATCATTATTCATGCTGATAAAATGAGTGTTTAATAAAGATAAATTTTTTTCAAACAAAATCTTGAGTTTTTACCCGAGCCTCTTGTTCTGAAACCCATAAAAGTAGAAAGTCACCTCATAATATACCTTCACCACTAGTAAGATCGTCGACATAAGAGCAAATCATCCCATTTTCAAGAAACATTACCAAGAAGTTGCAAGATTTTAAATAGCAAATTATTTTAAACTTACATCAAAACAATTTATTTTTTCAAAATGCAAGATCAAGATTTCAAAATTTATTTTGGGTAAAGATTCCTTCACCAAAACTTAAAAAAAGAGAAAGGAGAGAAGGGTTACTCAAAACTATTATTTGTCTGAGTCAATGACAAAGCACACTTAGGAGCAATAACCAGTATAAAAGGGCAATATTGTACTTAGAGGGGGATTTGATCTCTTCGGGTAAAGGAAAAAGAGGAAAAAAACATTTTCTACAATGAGAAAATAGGGCATTTTTGTTTACATAAGGCAGTTTGATCCTTTTAAGACATCTAGTAACACTAAAGGTTATTAGTAAAAAAAAAAGAGTAATAAATGATCCTCTCAAAATGTTCAATGAGAAAAAAAATGTTTAACAAGTAAATTTGTCATGATGGGTACCATAAAAGGCTAAGTTGGGTAAAATTACAAGTTTTCTAGAAAACATTTTACATGAGCCAACTTGAGTGGGCTAAAAGCCAAACAACGAAAAGGACTTAAAATTAGAAATGACATGACCTCATCAATCAAGCAACAAAGAGATTGAGAAGAAATGGGGGCCTATATTTCAAATCAGGTAAAAATACATGCATATCATCTAACTCTGAAACATTGAACAAATGCATTTTTACAGAATTCATGAGAGGAATCCCCGATAGGATCCATCAAAGAGGAAAGCCACCTCGAAATGGCTAAGAATCGAAAATGCTTTTGAAATTTTTTTAATTTTGAGAAATTTTTTACTTGGGTAGGCTGTCCATGATAATTAGGCCACCAGAAAACCTCTGTATTTTTCAATCGAGAATGTCACCCATCATAATGAAACCCTTTGAGTTTTTCACCCATGATCAAGTCATCTAAAACAATTAAACCACTCTCGAAAAATCTTTGTATTTTTCACCAATAGGTAGGTTGTATGGGACAATTAGACCATTTGTGAAAAATCTCAGGCAGGTTGTCAAGAACAATCAAACCATTTTCAAAAAATCTTTATATTTTTCACCAACGAGCAAGTCTCCTAGAACAATTAGAGTACTTTCAAAAAAATCCTTGTATTTTTCACCAACAGGCAAGTCACCTAGAACAATTAGACCACTTACAAAAAATCCTCACATTTTTCACCAACAAGCAGATCGCTTGAAATAATTAGACCACTTTCAAAAAATCCTTGTATTTTTTACTAACGGGTTGGTCGTCTAGAACAATTATACCATCTCCGGAAATTTCTAGATTTTTCATGGACAAGGTAGGTCACCTCTCAAATGACTAATTTTTCTTGAAATTTCACTTTCTCGCAAGGAAGGTCATTCGTCATTTTACTACTCTTCTTTGTAAATTTACTACACAAGGCCAAAAGAAAACATGAATTTCCAATGGCTTTGCATCATAAATATTATAAAGATGGGGTAACTCTCATAACCTAATTTTTGACAACATATATTAGTCAAGAAAAAGAGAAAAAATAAAATGAATTCAAAATTTGGGTCAAGACAACACAAATTGAAAATTTGAGGACCATTAAGGATGATATTATAAATTTGGGAGTTTATTTTGGGCAAATTGAAAGAATTAATAAGTTTTGGGATTTAATTAAACTTTGAATTGAATTAGTTTAATTAAAGAAATCATGAGCTTAATTGAAGAATTTTTTGAGTTTTTTTTCCTTTCATGCACTATTAAAATATAAATATCAGTTAATAATTTTTCGAAAATTAATTTTAATTAACAAATGCAATTTAAGTTTACAATATTGAGGTTACTCGCATGATAATATCAACGATAAAATCATCGAATGAAATGTCATTATTTCAATAGAGTCAAGTTTTTTAAAATCCTAAAAGGAAACTCATGATTGATGTATGGTTTAGAAAGTTCAAGATTAGTATATACTTAAAAAAGTTATTATGTTAATGCGGTTAGTTTATTAGTTTTAATGAACTAATTCTTTTACAAATTTGTCATGCAAGGAAATATTTTAGTGGGATAGGCTTGCAACATTATTGCTAAGAAAGTTTGGGGGAACCACAACACAACTAGATAAGATTGAATTCCGATGTTCTCCTTTTCCCTGAAGATTTTTTCCCTTGTGATGGTGACCTCCTGCGCTTAAGTTCTTCTTTCTGTAACAAATTTGTCCCCTTTCCCACCTAATTTTCCCTTCATCTTTCTTTTTCCTTCATGGCAAAAAGAAAGAAAGAAAGTTGCATCTCTTCTTCCCGTCTCTAGAAAAGTCACATCTTCCCAAAAACTCAAACCTGATTATAGCTCTTGAAGCCCCCACTTGCTTTTCAAGCTTGCATTGGTCATGAATCCCTTTTGTTAGAGAAGACTTCGCCGGCCAAATCCCTAACTGGTGGGTCCAGTCCGAGTAAATATCTCATTCATGTTGAAAATGCCTCGACTGCTCATGGAGTTAATAGTGTATCCTCTATTCAAGATAATGTGATAGTGGAAGATGGGTCTGATGATGGAGATTTTGAAAAAGATCCAGTGGATTATGTTGAGTTAGAGAGTGATTTTAGGAGTGGCTCAAAATTCTTTTATTCCCCTGCTTATAACTCTATATTAAAGGAATGAAAAATGTAAGTTCTGAAGGTGCCAATAAAACCCTTGGTGTTGATATAAATGTTGGGAAATCAGCTGCTGCTGAAGATGGTTCTCAAGCAAAATCGTGTCCCCCTATTAAGGATGTTTCTCATTTAGGTACTTCAAAATCTTCTGAACCTGCAAAAGGGAAATGACTTGATTTATTTACATCTAATCGTAGCTTTGCTGGTTGCCCTAAACTTATGCATATCTCAGAAATTAGTTCTGCTAAAAACTGTACTCTGTTAGATGAAGATTTAAATAGTAGCTGTGATGTTTGAAATTCATGCATTGTGGGTTATGTGGTTGGTAAATTTCCTGGCTATAAAGCCTTGAACAGCAACATTACAAACACTTAGCATTGTGAAGCTAATTTAATTATCCTTGATTCAGGCTGGTTAGTGTATAGATTCAATAATGTTGATGATAAATTGGCTATTCTTGTTGGTGGTCCTTATTTGGTATATGCAAACCTCTTTTGTTGAAACCTATGCATGAGTACTTTGATTTTATTGTAGAATAAATGACTAGGGTTGCTGTTTGGGTGAAATTTCCTAACCTTCCTTTGAAATGCTGGTTTACAAATGTCTATCTAAGATAGCTAATGTGTTTGCGAAACCCTTATAGAGTGATAAGTTAACTACTACCATGGAGAGACTCTCTTATGCTAGAGTTTTAGTGGAACTGGACTTACTTGATGACCTACCAAGCTCTATTAATATTTGCTTACCTAATGGTAATGCTTTGAATCAATTGGTTATTTATGAAACTTTGCTAAAATTTTGCAAGTATTAATGTTTGTGGTCTTATAGACACCAAGTTGATTTCTTTCAAGGCTGTCATTTCACTTGGAGCAAAATTGACAGAGTTTTGGTGAATCCCTACTGGTCGACACTTTAAAAAATTGCCCATATACACTTTAGTACTCCTGGTGCCTTCTCGGATTACTCTTTTGCTTCTGTCCATATTGGCTCTTAGTAGAAAAAGGGTCAAAAAAGATTGAAGTTCTTCAATACGTGGGCCGAACATCAGAATTACATGAATCTTATCTCAGAGAATTGGCATGCCAATGTATATTGCTCTCCCATGTTTGTTTTATGCAAAGGGCTTAAACTTTTGAAAGGCCCTCTAAAACAACTCAACAAGCTTCATTTCAACCACATTTCCAAAATGGTTGCTAAAGTCGAGTCTACTTTGGAACAACACCAAACTATTTTGCATAATGACAGGGACAACACTCATCTTTTGACATGTGACAAACAATTTAGGGTGGATATTGTTAACCTTAAATTTGCTAAAAAAATGTTATATGCTTAAAAATTGAAATGTAATTTCATTAAGGAATCTGATAGAGAGACCAATTTTTTTCATGCTTTGATGAGTCAGATGAATAGAAGGAATTTCATTTCTTCCATTCAATGTAGTAATGGTTCTATTACTACTTCTGTGGATGAGGTTGATGTAACCATATTATTTGATAGTTTCACCCACATTTACCTAGTGTTTTGTTATGTTTTATATATAAAATGCCTTGATATTCTTCGTTTTATGTTTTGAAGGCACTTTTGGATGAAAAATGCAAAAAGGAGTAAAGAGGTAATTGAAAATTTTGACTTTCAGTCGATGTTTTGTGCAGAATGTGAGCTCTAGAGGTCGAAATAAAGTGATTCCAGTGGCATTAGAAAGCTAACATTCATACCATTAGGTTGGATATTGTTAACCTTACAGTGCAAGAAAAATAAAAAAGAAAGAGCATGGAAATCGCAGCCTTCAAAGTCAAATCTCAGAATCTGCTAGTGTTGACCTTTGGTCATTTCAACTTGAATACCTGGAGCTACAGCAGTCCAATTGATTCAAACTTAATTTTTTTAGATTCCTAACTCAACACCCTATCAACATTCCCAAATTCAGCCACAAACGATGTCATATAAGGGAGATATGATTTTTCAAAGATGACAACTAAATTATGCTAGCAAACAGGTTTCGTGAAGAAACGAGTCCAAATTACGTTCTGAAGCATCTAAACCAACATCCAAGTTTTTATTTCAGCAATTTAGCTCCTTTAAGTCAAAGCTTGAAGATTTCATGCAAGCCTATTTCTTGTTTTTAGGAAAATAGTTATTGAAGTACTTAAATGTAAACTGTCGACTTAAAGGAGGACTATTTTGTAAAATAGAGACTAGGGTTTCTTAACATATAAAAAAGAAAGAGAGAAAGGAAAGAGCATTGGAAGAAGAGGTGACTAGAAGTAAAAAAAAAAAAAAACACAAATTCTTTCTCCTACAAACCCGAAATCATGCATTCTTCCATCTTGAAGAGTAGTTGTTCAATAGATATGCAAGACTAAATTTATTTTCTTGGTTGCAATACACAAAGACCTTTAGATTTCAAAAACCGTGAGATTTATTCTTCCATTTATTTTTAGTTTATATTATAAATGAGTATGATTGTTTTTCTATGCATATTTCATATGAGTGTTCATCATAACTGTTAGAGCAGTCTCTAAGTCGTTATTGTGACAATCTATTGCTAAGTTTGATATCAAAACCGGAGTTGTGGTATATAAACTTGCGAAGCAACTAAGATTAATAATTATGGCGGATCTACATTATTAACCTTGGGGAGAACATTCAAACAAAGCAACACAAGCTGCGAACAACTTGGTTGGTTGTTAAGATTAATGAATTTATCTAGTTCTTTAGGTTGCCATTAAATTAAATCATTAGTGCGGACACTGTGATTGTTTGTTAGTTAGGATTAGTTTTACAGTGAATCTGTTAACTAATCAACATTAAGAAAAGATAAAAATTTAGAATATAAACTGGAGTTTCGTTTCAAGGATCGATTCTGATTTTCGTAGGTGGATGTATGCTTGCGACAAAGGTTTATTTTCTTGATAAATTTCATTTTCAATTGATTTTGTTTGCTAGTTTAATATTCTGCCATAGTTTAGATCATCATAAATCAAACCCCCCAATTGCATAACGTACAATATAAAATTTTGATCTGAAACTTCCTCGTGGGATCGACCCCTTGTTTGTTGTATACTATCTTGTGTGTTTTAAGCTAAGGTAATTAATTTGTGTGACCGCGACATCGCAACAAAGGTTGGGGAGGTTTTTATTAGATTTAATCAGCAGTTTCTGGGTACCTTAAAGGATACTCTCCCCCTTGATGTGGATGTTGTTCGTTATAGCCCATATCTTTATGAAGCTTCACATATATTTCTCTTAGCTGCAGTTTCTAATGAAGATTTTAAGAAGGCTTTATTCTGTATTGGAAATGACAAATCTCCTAGGCTTGATGGTTATTCCTGTCTTTTCTTAGAGAAATCTTGGGATGTTGTTTGGGAGTATTTATGTGTTGTTGTGCATAACTTCTTTGTTTTTGGAAAAATTTTAAAGTAGATTAACCATTTTATTATAGCTTTGGTTCCCAAGTCTGCTAATGTAACTTCTACTAATGATTTCAGACCAATTTCTTGTTGTAATGTGGTCTACAAGGTGATATCAAAAAATTTAGCTGCGACATTGGCTCAAGCTCTTGATGGCATCATCATTCTTATGCAAAATGCTTTTCTGGGTGGTAGACTTAGGGATGACAATATTGTTTTGGTTCAAGAGCTTCTTAGGCAATATGGAAGGAAAATGGCCTCTCCCTATATGCCTTATTAAAATTGATTTAAGGAAGGTCTTTGACTCGGTTCAGTGGTTTTTTCTAAGGCATCTCCTTCTATTGCTTAGTTTTCTTGATAGATTTGTTCACTTAGTCATGAAATGTGTTGAAACAACTTCTTACTCGGTAGCTATAAAATAAGAACTTTATGGTTTCTTTCCTGAGAAAACTGGTGTAAGGCAGGGTGATCCTTTATCTCCATACATTTTCATTGCTTACACGGAGTACTTCTCTAAAATGCTTAAATTAACATCTCAGAATTCTGCATTTCATTTCCATCTAAAATGTGGTCGGCTTGGTATTTCTCATCTTGCTTTTGCAGATGATATTCTCCTTGTCTCACGTGGGGATAAAAGTTTAGTGCAAACTCTTTTTTAGCAGTTGATGATCTTTGGGAAGACTTCAGGATTGGATATAAATGTAGAAAACTCTTCAATCTATTTTGGTGGTGTATGCGAGAGTTTGAAACAAACTATTCTTCAAAACACTAGATTCAAAGATGGAGCTTTTCCCTTTAAACAATTTAGAGTTCCTCTTAGCCCCCATAGGCTTCTAACAAGTTAGTTTTCTCCTCTGTTGCACAAGCAAAATCAATTGTTCAGCGTTGGATGGGAAATCATCTTACTTATGCTGGTAGGCTTAAGTTAATCAAGTTGGTTTTATATGGTATGGTTTAATTTTGGCTAAGTATCTTCCATATGCCGAGTCTTATAATCAGGCAAATTATTTACATCTGTAGAAACTTTTTATGGACAAACAATATTATGAGAAATAAGTTTGCTTTGGTGGCATGGAAAACTATTTGTCTACCAAAAAATAAAGAGGGATTGGGTTTGTTTGACATTAAGGCTAGAAAATAAGAGTTTCTTAGCCAAACTGCTATGAAACATAAACTTGAAATCTAATTCCATCTTGATACAATAGGTGCATCATTTTTATTTAAGCAACTATTCCATTTGGAATGCTCATATTCAAAGAACTTCTTCACCGTTATGGAAATCCATTCTTCATTTAACGAATCAACTTAGTAAGCATTCTGGTGGGCATTCACAAGCTATCACTTTGACGACAAGTTGGCAAAGATATAATGGTTGGTTCTCTTGTAATGCTTATGATTATCTCAGGTTTAGAAGTATTGTTGTCCACTGGGAGAATGTGCTTTGGGAGCACTAGTCCTTACCTAGATATAATTTCATTTTGTGGTTGGCTATGATATGGAAGCTTAGAACTAGAGATAGACTTCGGTTTATTCCAACAAACACTTTCATCTTTTGTAGGCAGGATGAGGAAAGTCATAACCATTTATTCTTTGCTTGTAGTTGGACATCTCTTTTGTGTAGCAAAATAAAGTCCTGACTAAGAATAAACAGTCATATAACAACTCTAAATAATGTTGTTCGAGGACTAGCTTTATGGAGTAAGAACCTTGAAGCTAGAATGAGAAGAGTTTATTTAGGCCTTACAGTTTACTTGATATGGGAGGAAAGAAAGCAAAGAATATTTGATAGCACTTGTAATTTGGTTGATGTAATAATTTGCAAATTTCAAGTTCTATTTTATATGATGTTACATTTTCATGGAAAAAACCATTTCCTTATCAATGTTGGATAATGTTAGAGGGTCTGACTTACTGACAATCTACTTTTGGTTGATAGTCTCACTATGCTTTGCTGTTATTGCTTATCCAAAGGCATCCTCATAAGCTTGATTATGCTGGTTTATAAGGATCTCCTTTGTGGTTGGCGACTGCAGCTATTGTTGCTAACTAGTTACTGTGAATGCAAGATTAGTCTTTGAGGTCCTAGACATCTTTTTCTATTGTTTCACTCAGTGTGCTTACTAATCTATTTGGGAAGCTAATATCCCTGTTTCCTTCAGCGACTGTTGTGTTAGCTGAAGTATTTACTTTATGGTGGTTGCCTGATTGTTTAGGCTAAATTAATCACTTTTGAGGGATGTATGTCCTTCCATGTGTTTGCTAGGTTTGTGGCAATCAGTTGGGTCTTCTTATTTGGCTGGTCTACTATTGTTGTCTACTGTGGTGTTTGTTGGTTTGGTATGCCAAAGATATATATGTCTACTACTTCACCAATATTGGTTCTTTCTTTAGAAGTCTTTGTTGTTGTTTCTCTTATCCCAAGCTTATACTACTATGTTGATTTCTGCTATTGTGTGGCTTCCTTTCTTCGAGGCTGAGATTTCTTAGGCCCTTTACTCCTTGTTAAGCGGCTCCTTGTTGCTCTGTTGTTACTGCACCTAAAGATCTGCCTTCTCTTTTCTAAGGATGGTTCGCTACGGTAACTCTGATACTGTGTCTATTGGTTGAAATTTCTTTCTCTCTACTTCAATGGATGTCATGCTTTGTTTTTTTTTTTTTTTTGCTATGACGATGAATATGATGTAGTTGCTCTTCTTGTTCACTATTGTTGTTCTGCTTCCATTTGTTAGTGGCTGAGTTGGTGTGGGTTGTTTAGCCATATTTGTTGTTACTACAGGCCACTACTATGCTTTTCGTTGTCTTGGATGCATCTTGATTCAGGGTTATCTGATCGATATGGTTGGCTTCTTACTTGGCTCTTTTACACTTTTTAACTGGAACTTGTTCAATTTGCAGGTTCTTTTTCTATTCTTGTTTATTGCCATTGTTTTTGTGCCTATTATGATGCTTTTTTTTACTCTTTGGTTAGATTAAAAACCTCTAATTTTAGATTGGTTTCTTCTTTAACCTTTGTGGCTCATTGTTATACTCGGCCTTGCATGGCTTGTTTCTGTAGGGAGCTTGTTATCGTTTTTGGTTTTGTTTATATCATGTATATTTCTCTTTGCTTACCTGGAGTATCAGCCTCTTTTTATATGGTTTGGTTGTATCCAGTTTTTTATTTCTTTGGGAGTTTGTTCCCTTTTCATCTTTTCTTTTCTCTTGTACATGTATATGGAATTGCTGGCTTACCAGCATGGTTACTTTTGATCTTTATACATATTTACATTCTGATAAAAAAAAGAATTAAATTCAAAATGATATATTTTTTATTTAAATATTAAAATTTTATTTTTTTTATTTTTTATTTATTAACCAATAATTCTTTTCTACCATATAGGTTGTGTGATTATTGGTACGAGAGGAGAAAAAAGCAAAAAACATATGTTAAAGAAAGAGATCTTCCAGGTTGGAAAGATGTGGCAGTTTGGAGGGATTTCAGATCTATGTATGTCTTAGAGGCTATATGAGCAGAATATATTCAGCACATGACATCCAAGTATTTCTTATAGCAATCATAGTCTGGTGCAGAGAACTGGAACATGGAGATTCATGATTCCATTACCATGCACAACAGCAAATCAATTCCATTCATTTTGCTTGCAAAGTGGATGGTGAGATTCTTTTTTATTACATATTATTTTTTAAATTGTTGATTTATATGAAAATACTAACAACTGTTTTTTAAAGGCTATAATCTTTGACACGAATCAAGACCGATGAAGCTTTTTGTAGAAACTTACATGTGAAATACTAATTATTGAAAAAGGGTGTAGCAACTCGTGGATACTAAGCTTAGAAGTTCATGGTATGTTGGGTTTTAACAATTTCTTTTCTTAAGTTTTTTTTTTTGAATTAGCCTATTTTTTTTCCAGAAAACATATTACACTCAGTTGTAGGAAAGATACGATAACGATCCTTCGACCAATCCAAAAATCAATACAAATTTGTAGTTAGAGGCAAGATCATCCAGTAGAGCCGATAGAAACCAGGTTTACGATGTCTCAAACACTACGACCGAAGAGTTGCAAATTGACTAAAGTGCTTCCATTGTTGGATGCTTGCAATTGATTCCGAGTACTCAATCTTTAGAGTTCTAGTCAATTTTAAACCAACAAATTAAAGCTTGGATGAACCATCTTACCGTTAAGACAACTAATAGTGCTGAGACAACCAAACTCCAACGATTGTACATGGAACTAAAATTTTATCGGTGATTTATATCTAAATTACATCGGTGATTTATGTCTAAATTATCGATATAATGAACCTGTTGATGAGTAAATAGTGTTAGTGACATTTCCAGAAATTCTTTTCCAAGTCTCTGGAAATATTGATAGACTTATTTTATCAATAACTTGTTTATTTTTTTAAAAAAAAATATATAATAAATAGAGTAGAAACAATTAAAGAAATCAAATTAAAATGAAAAATCAAGTATTTATGATATATTTAAAAATTGATTGGTTTAAATACAATTCATCTAGAATCAAAGGGCTGGAAAAGGAGAAGGTAGGGCGTCGCCATGACCGTATAGTCAATAAAATGAAAAGCCTTTTTTATGAATAGTAGTCATATGTGGTCTTGTTTATAAAAGTCGGGCCAACAGAATTAGTGCATATTTACTGATGAAATATTCTTTTTGTAAATTGCAAAATTTTGATAGTGTTAGTTTTTTTTCCTTCAAATATTATCAAAACTATATAATGGATAAAATATGAATTTGTAAGGGAATATGAAATTGAAATATAAGTGAATACGTGTCAAGCAAAGATAAGTGAATCAGTTATCCTTTCAAATAAATAAAAGCATATATTAAAATACAAATATAATAATGTATAATCAAACACTTTTTTTATTATAATATTTAGTAAATATATAGAATTAAAAGAGCTAGCAAAATTTTAAGAGAAAATAAAACTTGGTAAATTAGTGAATTTCACACACTGATATTTGTATTTTAATATTATATAATTACAATGGTTTTTTCTACAAAGTTACTACCACTGTTGTAAAGGTTCTAAATTTTATTTATATATTTATTTTGTCTAAAATGGTACTTTATTTAAATAAAATCTATTTATATTTCAGGAATAAATAAAATGTATGATGTAAACAAAATTGTACTTAAGCCTTGTTTATACAACAGTAATAACATTAGTATTAAATTATTTATGAATCTTTTATATGGAGTTTATTTTAATTATATAGGATATCAATAGATATTAACATTAATGAAAATTGGATAAATTATTTTGTTAAATTGATCTTAAGAAAATATTAACTTATTCTATCAATAATAATAATAATAATAATAATAATAATAGTAATAATATAAATTTTATGAATCATATCACCCAAAAAAATAAAAAATAATATTGGACAATAAAATATTTTGATTAGAAAAAATAAAACCCTCTTTAATAACAAATATATTTTTATAATATGAGCATGACTTAACTTAAGAGTCAAAGGTGTCGAAGGTATAGTAAGAAAATAACAATATGGCCCCTATAAAAAGGATTTGTATATCTAATTTAGTAATTTTAAGATTTGATAAAATTTAACATAAGAGATTTTTATTTTTATTCCTTTATTTTTTAGATTTTTTAATAATCAAAGTAAAGCTTGTTTTTTTTATTTAATATGAAATAATAAATAGTATTTATGTAATAAATTAAATACTAACATGGTACAAATATTTAAATATTTTATTAAACAAATAATTAATACAATATAATACAAATTATTAAAAAATA
>Ga0325405_1003676_pt1 | contig 15758 bp, 6 predicted proteins | sample PopdelMetagenome_21_FD_205663 | JGI IMG/M metagenome (GOLD analysis project Ga0325405, IMG submission 205663) | Populus deltoides microbial communities from Bellville, Georgia, United States - Xylem-Control-R2 | ecosystem: Host-associated > Plants > Phyllosphere > Stem > Wood/Secondary xylem... | reverse complement strand
TTTTTTTATTTTTATTTTTAATAATATCAAAAAGTTCAATTTATTAAATGAAAGAATTAGTACAAAATGAGAGCCACACATATTGCAGTGGCCTTGTTAAAGTGATTGTTTGTAAATGTGGTTTGATCATGTTTTTTAAATTTTTTAAAGCTTTTTATTTTTATTTTTAATTAATATTTTTTTTATTATTTTGAATTATTGATATCAAAAATAAAAAATATTTTATAAAACACCTCCCACACAAATAACAAACAATAGGTCCCAACAATCAAAAAGTCACTCAGGATTAGACTCTATTTGTTTTTGGATTTCAAAAGTATTTTAAAAAAAATTAATTTGCTAACAAATTCCCTTTTGGGTTTTTTTGAATTTTTTTTATTATTAACTCTATTGGTAAATACCAATAAAAATATGTTGATATATGTATTAAGGGAATCTCAATTAAAATAAAAAAAATAAAAAAAACCAAATAGTTCAGCATGTAATAAGTTTTTACACTTTAGGTTTTGTTCATAATTAATTAAATTAGTTAATTGTTAATTGACTTCATTTGGTTATTTTACTTGTCAATTGATTTGGTGAATTATATGTAAGTATATTTGTTTTTATGTTTTAAAAGTATTTTTTAAAAAAAATTAAAAGTGTTTTTGTTTTAAATTATTTTTTTGTGTGTTTTTAGATAATTTTAATGTTTTGATTTCAAAAATTAATTTTAAAAAATAAAAAATATATATTATTTTAATATATTTTCAAGAAAAAAAAACTTTATAAATAATTATTAATATATTATTTTCAAATAAAAAATACTTTAAAAAATATTTACTACTAGAGGTCTATACCTGGCTAGGAAGAATTCACATAACATTGACCAAATCAAAGTCTGCAATTACTAATACATGTGCAGTGGACAAACTATGGAAACCCCGGTGAAGCCAGATCACAGCCACCAACCTCGACGTTGGGCGTACGCAGGGTGATAAATGAGTAAGGGGATTTGTTTGTTTTTTTAATTCATATTTTAGAATTAGTATTTAATAGAATTTGATTTTCTAATTAAATACATTAATGTAATAATATTAAGTATGTATTCTTAAAATTATTAAAAAAAAACTTAATCTCAACTAACTTTGAAACTAATTAAAGATGCATTGATTGTTAAGGGAAAAAGAAACACAAACAGCAAATAAATACTCCCACTTACATATTCCAAAGCCATTAAATGCATCCTCGAAATGTAATTAATTAAAAATATTAAAACATGACAATGACGTAGAGATGGGAATTATTTGGAGTGTTTTTTTATATAAATTATTCCTTTTATATATATATATATATATATATATATATATATATATATATAAATATAAGTTATATACCAACCCATCATTTTTTTTTTCATTTTGACTATTTTAATTAAATTTATGACTAGTTCCAATACGACCGGGTCAATGGAGCCCTGAGAGTTTTTCCTTGCATCTTTCTTTTTAGTTTTTTTTTTTTTGAAAGGCAAACAAAATATTTGCAGAAAATTCATAGTAATAAAACAATCCAATATCTTAATGTCATTTGGTTGGATTTGAGCTCTCCACTCATCTCTTTCATTATAATTGCAAGGGCGGTTAATAGGTGAAGGCTATAGTGTGAAAAGTCTTTGATTGTGATTTTTATGGATGGTTTAAAGTGTTTTTTTTATTTAAAAATATTTAAAAAAATATTTAAAAAATTTAATTCTAATACACATCAAAATGATTTAAAAATATAAAAAAATAAATTTTAATAAAAACACAGCTCAATAATGCATGTAACCAAATAGGCTCGTAATTTCATTACAAATATATAATTTTCCTTTGTAATTTCTCAAGTGGAAAGTGAAGAGAGATGTTTAAGCTATGTATGTTAATTCCATATTTTTTTAATTAAAACTTTCATTTCATATTTTTTCATTAATTACATTAATTATTTGTTGATCGAATTCATTTGTTTATTTTGCAGATCCATTTATTTGATGAATTTTATGTAAATCAATCAATGTTCTCAAACTCTTCATATTAGCCAATTCAGCTTGATTTCTACAAAAGAGCTGCATGTATATTTCCACCATCTCATTAAATGACTGGTCCAGTTCTAAATGCTTCCTTTGTTGCCGAAAGATTGTGATGATTCGCCTAATAAGTGATTTCTGATGAAGGGCTCAGCTTAGCAAGCTTCTCACATACTTCCTTCGTGGTTGGTCGGTTTACTAGTACCATGCATGCTATTTAGGCATCCACAAGAAAAGAAATTTTCAATGTAAAAAAAATATTAGGGTATAAAAACCTAATTATAAAAAGGTAAATAGAGCAATTCTAAGTTTGTTTGGATTATCAAACAATCTAATTATAATCTAATAGAAGGAAAATTACAAAAAAATAATAAAGCAAAACTCAAAGAAAAAATATAAGCTTTTAAAAAAATATTAAGTAAATTTAGATGAACTTTCTAAATCTAATTTAATATCTAAAACCAACAACTCGCTAAATTCTAGACCCAAATTCAATAAAAAAATTTAATTCCCAATCAATTTAATTTTACACGATGAAATCGTTAAAAAAATATTAATAAAAAAGCTTGTTAAAACAAAAAAAAAAATAACAACATAACAAATCAGGATAAGATTTGAGAAAACAAAACTCAAAAAACATAAAATTAAAACAAAAAAAATCCTTACAAAATAAATAATAATTAAAAGTATGAGTACAAAATAGTAATTCATTTTTATTTGGAGTGTTTTCTAGGCCAACTGTACGCATGCTAAAAGCACAACAAGAGGATATTGGCACCATATATGACCTAAATGCTAGAAATCCCTATTAAGATTCTCATTCACTTTATTCCAAATCTTTTTACATAAATTATCCTAGTTCCTTTTTTTATATATAAGTTATATACCAACCCATCATTTTTTTTTTAATTTCGCCTATCTTAGTTCAATTTATTAAATGAAAGAATTAGTACAAAATGAGAGCTATGCATATTTTAACTGTTTTACATATAAAATTTATATGATACAAATGTATATATGCCAAGCAAAATTTTAGATCAAGTTTGATAATATTTATATCAAATCCATTATATATATATATATTAAAAAAAACCTCATTTAATTATATTTGAATTAAATTCTCATTCCTAGCTATTACAAAAAGTCACCCTTGTATATGTCAAAGAACACTCGATAATTAAGGTTTTATCAGAACATGGTTTAATATCTAAACCATTCAGCACACTTTCAGATTCCGTGTCCCTAAACACAAGTACTAAGATTCTTTGAAGAACTGGTCTTTGGTTAGCCAATTCAGCTTGATTTCTACAAAAGATCTGCATATATACTTGCTTGATCTCATTAAATGACTGGTCCAATTCTAAAGCAAAGAAAAAAAAAAAAAACAACATAACAAATGAGGATAAAATTTGAGAGAACAAAACCCAAGGAAGATAAAATTTGAAAAAAAAAAAATAATTTCATACAAAATAAATAGCAATTAAAAGCATGAGTACAAAATTTGAAAGATTAAAAAATCATAGGGGGTGAAATAAAAATATTTCTAATTTGATAGATTATTTATAGATTAAAAAATAAGAGGGAGTGATATTAAAAAAAAAACTATAGAGGTTTAACCCAATAGAATTAAATAAAAAATAATAAAACAAAAAACAAAAAAAAGAGGATAAAAAATAATAAAACATCATCTTAAAAAAGAGAAAAAAAAAACCAAGCAAGCTTGGGTAAATATCTTAAACCTAGTTTAATCTCTAAAACTTGTAACTTGTGAAATATTGATCCTGGACTCAATTAGCTCAATTAAGAAACTTAACTCTAAACAAATTTAATTTTGAATAAAGAAATCATGGAAAAAATATTAATAAAAAACTTACAAAAGAAAAAAAACAACAAAAACAATGGAGATAAAATTTGATAGAAAAAAAAATTAAAAAAAATGATCCTAAACAAAATAAATAGCAACTAAAATAATAAGGACCAAATTTGAAAGTTGAAAAAATTATAGGCGGAAATTAAAAAACATTTGTAATTTGATAGATTATTTATCGATTAAAAAATAGCAGATGGTGAAATTGAAAATATTTGTAATTTGATAGATCATTTATATATTTAAAAATTATAAGGGAGTGAAATTAAAAAAAAATTATAATTTAATAAATTATTTATAGATTAAAAAATTATAAAGGGGTGAAATCGGAAAACACTTGTAATTTCATAGCTCATTCTAAAATAAAAAAAGTATTAATCAAAAGGATATGGACAAAATATGAAGAAAAAAAAATTGAAGACGGTGGTCTGAATTTTTGCATGGGTTGCATAAATTTTGTGGAGAGAGAAGGAAAAAAAAAATAAACTCTGACGTCAAACCAGCACACCACAATGTAAAGAGCGCTGAGATCTTTTAAACACCACCTTGAAAAGCTATTTTTGATGGCCAGATAGTCCCACACGCGCGGTCTAAATGATGCGAGGACCACTCACACACTGGCTAATACGTTATACATGCCAACAAGTTTTTTTTTAAATAATATTTAATATATGTTAATCATAATAATAATACCAAAAAAAAAACCTCAAAATCTACAACAAAACTAATATCAAATGAACAAAATAACAGAGTTATACTTTTTTTTTGTCTCAAAAGATACCTAAGTTATTAACTATTTTGAAAAGAATAAAAGGGCAAAAACACCCCCAAGACTAAATTATAAGAGTTTTGTATTCCAAAGCCATAATAGTAATTTTACTGTGCAAAATAAAAATGAAAAGATAAATATAACTTCATATGATATGTTAAATACATGTTGAAAAGACAATTTTACATTCAAAGCTTAGTTTATTGTCATTTTAGTCTCCGAACACATTCTTGTGATTGACCAGCAAAACAAGGCTAATTTCCTTTTGAAATTCCTCGTTCATCTAAGCCTTGTCTGCCCCTTTAAACTTCTTGACTGCAGCCAAGGTCTTATCTGCTAAAACTCCCTTGAAAACAGAACCAAAACCACCTTCCCAAGTTTCTGATCATCAACATAATTGTTGGTTTCTTTTGCCTCACCGAAAATCCTTGCTCGCTGATGCTTTAAGCCATTCCCTCGTTCTCTCTGAAGTTCTTCTCCTCCTTTTTTTTCTTTTCCTGCACATCATGTAGAATTGTAGACAAATAATCACAAGGAAAATTGTTGCTCCAATAGCTGCAAAACAATGTCAACGAAAGATGTGTGTAACTTACAAAACGAACCAATGGAAAGGATACATTTACTATCCTTTTACTAAGTGATGAGCATTTGGATCTCCTCAGGAACCTGAGAAGATTCAAATCCAATTATTTTCTATTCTATTGTTTTACAGTTAAGAGTTTCCAAAGTAGTGATAGGCCATTAATGTTACTTACAAGCCCATCAGCAATAATGGGCTCAATTTGATAGTAGACCTATGGACTCAGAGAAGGCCTTTAGGTCCATAGGTCTATTAAATTGATTGCAGATCAACTGGAAGCAAGGCTCCATCTGCTCGTAATAAAAAATGATGTAAAAAGTATAGTTTTAAGACCCGGTCCAGTGGCTGGCCTGGTCCGTGGCCCGGGTTTGGGTTTTAACCGGGTCACCGAATCGATCAGGTCAATTTTTTTTTAAAATCAAAACGACGTCATTTTAGTAAAAAAAAAAAAAAAACAAGAAAAAAAGTCAACGAGTTGCAATCGGGTCTTGCCAGATCAACCGGGTCGCCGGGTCACATCGGGTTTTTTCTTATCCTATTTTTTCTTCAACTCGGCTCGGTTCCAACTTCGGAACGGCCGGGTCCCGGATCGACCTGCCGGGCCGGGTTTCAAAACAATGGTAAAAAGAGTTCGCTTCATTTGATGGCAAATTTACCCGCCTTTGTTGTGTATAAATCTAGTTATTTGACCCGAGCATAGTCACGGATATAAAAAAAATAAGTATATAAGCTTTTTAAATGTATTTTTTTACAAAAAAAAATAATTATAAATAAAAAATTCTATGAATACATTTAATTAAATAAATAAATAATCACATATACTAATTAAATACTTAGTATTTTACATCGAGTAAAAACTATTATTGTTAATCAAAAAGTGAATACTTACAAATAATAAAATATAATAAAGATTATATATTTTAATAAAGACTTATAAGAAAACAAGCTAATTTTTAATATAGTAAAAAAATGAGGTAATGTTACAATTGTCACAGTGAAATATCATTTCATGAGTCTTTATATAATAATTTTATAAAAAAAAGAGTAAAGAAAAAAAATAAAAACAAATTTCAAAAAAATAAAATTAAAAAAAAATACATATAGGTAAAGTACATAGTAATAAATACTCTAAGTGTAAATAATAAAAAATAATACTTAAGCATGAATTTCAATTCAAAGAATGCATCTAGAGGCGACATGGATGCCTATAGAAATCCAATCAGTAGCATTCATCAACAATACCAAGAAAGAAAATTTTCCAATAAGTAAATAACAGGAGTGAATATATTGAAAAGCATAATTTCCATACATGCCTAGGTGTTCAGCATCTATTTACAATCTTGGGATTCCAGCAAAAAAGATATAGTTCATGGTGAGAGCTAACAAATATATTGCAGCAGTGTCATATAGATCAATTTGTCATCGTTCATTAGAGTTTGGCCGCACCGACCGACAAGGATGAATGAGTTAATTCAAGTCACGGTTTATCACCAGCAACCGATTTCACCAAGAGCAAGGATATAAAATTGGCAGATCCATGAAAATGTAAATATACTTACAAAAAAGAAAGAAGAAATTCTCGTGTGTTAAAAAACTTTCTGGCCTTATTCTGCATTATGAGAATGGCCATGCTCGAAAAATTCTAGTGCGTCTTTCTTGGAGACAACATTGACACGTACGGCTCACCCTGTTTTTGTGTGTTCACCCCATGCAACCTTCACAAATTCTAGCTTGAAAGTGGTGGTTATAAATTGCGTATTTGTCATATCAGCCAAGCGACGGATCATGTCTAGCAAACAATGTAATCAAGGATCTCCTCTAAAGGATATATCAGATGAAAAACAATAGCTAAAATCAATACAGAGCACACATAACTACACACCAACAGCCCTTAAATCATCTTTATAGGGCTGACATTTCTATTTTCATTGCACGGAGGTACAAGCCAATATCTTGCCATTCATATGGTTAAACAATATCAGATGAGTAGTAGTCTCTTAGAATCTTGCTGTCAATCAAATTATTCAGATCCAGTAGCAGATTAAATGGCCACTTGCCCCTATTGAAGAATAACCCTCATCAAATCTAGACACAGATAAATTTCATATGAACGAAGATGGAAAATATTACACTGGAATAGAGCATGCAACAAAAAACTAACACTATGCACATATCTGCATATATACAAGCATGTATTCAATTATGCACGAGTTTCCCATTAGATATAAATACCTACTTCCACTTTAGAAGGCTGAAGATCAACTCCCCTCAATGAGTAGCAGCAACAGAATAGCATGGCAGGAAAGCAAAATTTACATCCGACTCCATACTGATAGATAAAAAAAGACCACAAAAAGAAATCATTAAAGCTCGAGGGAGACAGCAAAATAGAATACATGGAAATAGGATACTTCCAACAGCAGTCCTGTACTGTGGATCCAATGCTGCGTCTTTCTCGTCAAAGAGATATATAAAAGGGAGGAGCAGGATCACATTGTTGCATGGAACATATCAATGTCAGGGCTACAACAGTTTTCTGACCCCTGACAACCGTTTCATTGATTGTGTTTCCCCTTGCCCTGTAAATAAGCATGCCCATATTCTCAGGTATAGAAGATACCGGGGCAATATACTTTTGCTCACCATGTTTATTAAAAGGCAACATGACAAATAAAAACAAGATTTGCATGCATTTCATGGAGAAAAATATTTTTTAAAACCAGCTGAAATCCCAATCTTACCACTTTTTCCATGTCAATAAACAGAAAGTACTGAAGTAAAAACCTATTTATTATATATCCAATTAGGGACATCTAATCTGTCTTTTTTTTAATTTATTTCTATCTCCTTGTTTCTGTAAAAAAATAAACACATAACTGAGTGACAACAAATACATACCTTCATTATCACACCAACATATTTCACAACCCTTCCCTCTAGATCTATTTCATGAGGTCCATCATCGTCATAATTATTATCTCTGTTATCAACATCCTGTCAAGATACCATAAAATTTATAGAACTATTTCAATAGATATCTAGACTCACCACAAATGTAAGACATGAAACTTTAAAATGCACTCATATGGTTATCTCAAAATTTCAACATAAAAGACCAAAAAAAAATACTGACTAAACTTGGAAAATAATAAAAAAAAACAAAAAAAGAATGCCTAGGCATTGCATAAAAGTATAGCAAAGGAAAAATGAACAATAGAAGGAGATAGAAAGAACAAATAAAACTAAGACTTAAAAGGCTCTTTTAACTAACCTTTTTCTTCATCATAGCCAGATAGCCATGACCACCTTGCACAAGTTCAGAGAATACTTGGCGGAATTGCTTTGCAACTCCTTTGAAAGTGTTTTATCGTTTCATCATTCTACTTATTTAAAACAGATATAAGTAATAGAATGGTTAGAATCTCAAAATGCCTTTCTTTTTAGAAGGTCTTCATTATACAGGACAGACTGCCAGTTATACAAGGAAACTTAAATCTGCACATGCTAATTACCTAGAGTGATTTTAGGAAGCTATACATGGTAAGCTAAATCTACTTTTCTATTTATGAGAGTATATACAACCTAGATTAATAGCTATTATTAATGGACAAGAACGTTAAGAGATAATACCTTTAGATTGCATGAAGGATTGGAACTTATAAGACATATATTCTCCACCTGAGTCGGACCAAAGAATTTTAACAAGAGCTAAAAATTAAGTGTCAACAAGAGCTAAGAACAGTTTGAACATATGAAATTTTTTTGATTTGTTTTGTAAGAAATACACCCATGTATATCTGTTGTAGTCATCAATAAATGTTACGAAATATTTTTATTGTGCATGAGAAATAATAAGATTAATACCCCAGACATCACTATGAATGATCTCAAAACTATGGGTGGCTCTACTTATTTTAGAAGGAAAGGGTAAAGTCTTACTTTTTTCAAATTTACAAGTTGCACAATCAGAAAACATAGTAGAAGGAGAATTCTCTTTATTATTCACTAAACCAGATTTCAACAAATAAGATAGAACCCTAGAATGAGGATGACCAAAGCGTTTATGTTATACTTCATTTGACACCTTAGACTTATGACAAAGTAAAGACAGAACAAGGAATGAATGTAAGCTTCGTGGAATAGGTTGTTGTAGGTAAAAAAGACATCCATGCTTAGGCCCCTTCACTATAAACTGTTCTGACATCTGATCTTGCACAACATAACCACCATGAGTAAAGTGTGTACAACATAATTTTGGTCAACAAATTGGCCAACCAACAAAAGCTAAATTCATAGAGAGTTTAGATGACACAAGAACATCTTTAAAGGAAAAGGATATATCACCAAATGCAACAATGGGTAGAACACTACCATTGGTTGTTTGAATATGTGAAGAGCCATAATATTCTCTGACATTAGTTAGACCATTGATAGAATTGGTCATATGATTAGATGCACTCGAGTCTAAAATCTAAGATGAAGAACCAGTAACTTGAAAACCCAATGCTAAAAATGCACTCACGATCATTTCTTGCACCATTTCTCAAGTTAGAAAAGGTGTTGCAGTTTATGAACTAGTAGAAGTTGTAGCAGGCATAACTAGTTGTAAGTCACCAGTAACAACAACATGATAGACCTTGTTAGAGTATGAAGGACAAATAATACATTCCTTAATAATGTGTCGTTGCTGCTTGCAGTAATTACAGAATTTTTTAGGACAATTAGGGGAAATATGACCATATTTCTTACAACTATAGCACCGTGTAGTGCTCATGTCAAGACCCTTCCCCTTGCCATGAGAAGCTTAGACAACTAATACAGTATTTTCGCACGTGTGTGGCGTTGCGACGATCGCCCACCACCTATCATCATCAGGTGTGGTAATGTTTATCTATTCCGGCAAATATGAGGAGACAAGGAATTCTTGTCTCTTATTAGTAAAAAAAAATAGAATGGAGTCGCCACCTAATATTATGGTCACTAGGAACCCTAACTGGTCTCAGAGATCAAGTACGGAGACTGATTGCGTAAAGGGAAGGTATTAGCACCTCAAATACGCCCTACCTAGGGTAAGCTGCATTGTTTTATTATCTGATAAAGATCTAAGGTCTCAACATGTTAGTCCTTCTATGGTTCAAGAAAACCCATCCTCAATAAGGAGGTTCTTATCTTATGGGGTAAAACCTAACCGTTCTAATGTCTATAAAAGAACTATTATTTTAATATCGGGAATACGTTTTACGTGTAAATTCGTACCCCGGATACTAAAAGACAAACAAAATAAAATTTTTGTTGTTTTTTTTGAAATTTTAGCCAATGTTCTCTTGACTTTAATAAACTGGTTATTAAAGCCAAAATGCATGCTAAAACATTGTTTTTTTTTATATATATAAAAAAAACACCATGATTTTTTTAGCTGTGAGACACTTGGCCGTATGCACAAAAACATTTTTCTTTTTTTTTAATATTTTTGTATTTTTTTTAGAAGTTTTGACGAAAACTGAGTATTTTCATATAGGATTTTGTATTTTTAGCAACATAAAAAATATTGCTTGATATTAATCAAAATGACATAAAAAGAATACGCGGGAAACTTGTAAAATTACAAACAAATATTTTTGAATTTTTCTTTTAACAAAAAAAACAAAAAAAACCTGGGCCGGATCTGGCCCAACCATCCTTGGCTGGGCCTGACCCGGCCCATATACTGTGGGCTGGGCTGATGTTCCAGCTCGTAACCTATAAAGGGGCTGGTTACTGTGCTGCGCACAGTAACCATCAAAATATAATTAGCTAGTTACTGTGCACAGCACAGTCCCTAGCTAATTAATCTTCATTTGCTGCAGAACGTAAACATTCTGCATGCAAATGAAGCTGAAGCGAAAAAAACGACAGGGGAGGGGAGAAAGTTACCTGGAGCGGTGGCGACGCTGGCGGCAGCGGAAGCGGCAGGGGTGGTGGTGTAGGCGGCGGCTGTTCTCTTTCCTTCTCTCCTGTCTCCTCTGTTTCTCTTCTCAGCCGCCCTCTCCTCTGCCTTTTTTTCGTTATCTGCTATTCTTCTCCTCTGTCCCTTCGTGGCTGTCAGTGGCGGTTGGAGATGGCAGTGTCAGCGGCGGTCAGGTGGTGTGCTGTGGCGGTGGAGAGGAAGCACAGTGGCAGCTGCGGTTGCTCTTCTTCTCTGGTATATATTTTTTCTCTGTCACTCCCCTTTCTCTCCTCTGCCTCCTTTGATGGCTTCCCTTTCTCTTTCAAAAAACTGTCTCCTCTCTCGGTCTCCCTCCTTTCTCTTTTCTCCCCTCTAATTTCTAGTGTTTCGGTCTGCTTCTTTTCACTCCTTTCTCTCAAAAAACCCTGCTCTTTCTCTCTTTCGTTCTCACCTCCTTTTCTCTCCAAGAAAACTGTCGGTCTCTCCCTCTCGGTCTCCCTCACTTTCTCTTTAAAAAAATCCTTCCAGCTCTCCTTTTTCTCCTTCGGTCCCTCCGTTTTGGCTCCCCTTCTTTCTCCTTTTTTTTTCTCCAGCTAATCCCCTTCTGTTTCGGTTTCCCCTCCCCTCTTTCGGCACCCCCTCCTCGGGTATTTATAGGCAGAGGAGGAGAGGGCCACCTTACCCCTGTCATGGCGCAGGGTAAGGTGAGCTGGGGAGTTGCTCGCAGGGCATGGCTCCTCTAACTTTTTTCATTATTGTGGCATGGTGGCAGGGCCTGTGTTGGCATGGGTCGTTGCCGAGTTTCTTGGGCAAGTGGGGTGGAGAGAGGGAGAAGCAAAACACAGGGGAAAGCAGCTCCTTCTTCCCCTGTTCTTTGTGTGTCCAGGGGAAGAAGAAGGCTTATGGTGCCGTTCAAAACGGCACCCTTTGCTTATTTCTCTTTTTTTTTTGAAACAGTGCATGAAACGGCGCCGTTTTACCCAAAACACGCCGTTTTATTTAAAAGGAAATGGCGCCAAAGCGTGTCAAAGTTAAAACTGGGCCTTTAATTTGAGCGTGTTTTTCATGTTGGTCCTTATTCTCGGATTTCTTCAATTAAGTCTCTAATTGGCCACCAGACTTCAATATGTATGCAATTAAGCCCTTGATTTGACCAAATCAACTCTCAAAAATGATAATTTGACCCCAGAACTTTAATTTATTCCAATTAAAACTCAAATTGACTTTAAAATTAATTTTCTTGCGATCAAACCCTCCATAAATTCAATTAAACCTTTAATAAAATTTAATTGAGTCCATAAACATCTGATTTGTACATTTCTTCCTCAAATAAAATTTTCTTTATCAATAGGGCTCTCACCGGTCAACGATATACTGTCAAATTTCAATCTTTGTATTTTTGAACCTCCTCAACCAATTTTTGACCATTTTCAAGGCGCTCTGGCATCCTCTTTTCACTGCCATTATTTTTTTTTGTATTTTGTGCGGGGACCCAAAAATACGTTACAACAAGTATTAGAAACAATACGTGATGCGATCTATTCTAAATTTAATAAGCTCCTCTTTAAGATCTTTTATTTCTTAGTTTAGCTGGGATAGTTCATATTTTTCCAATGGTGTTAAGTGATCAATGAGCTCTGTGCCCATCTCATCTTGTTTATTGGTGACACTGGCTTTAAGTTGATCTATTTTATTCCTAACATCTACAAGTGATTTTCCTATAAATAAGACCCAATGGAAGAGGAATAAGTACATTTATGTTCTTAGCTTATCAATTTCAAGAGTAAGCCTGGTCAAACTATGGTCTTTCAATAAGCCTGACCAAAATAAAAAGAGAAAAAGATACATACTTCCGCTCATCTTGTAGCTTGTTTCTCTGTGCTTTATGACTATTGAATACTTCTCGAGACTAGAAAATGATGATTTCAGCTCTACGGCTCTCAACGTAGGCATTTCGCTCTTTTAAGTGTGCATTCAGCCTATAATTTTCTTCCTAAAGATTTTGCTCTTGGGAGACACACAAGTAGATGACTTATTTAACATCAAAACATCAGAATATAAAGGAAACGACAAGAGAGGCACAAGGACTTGCAACAACAGAGATAAGAAGTTCAATTGCATACTCATACCAAGTAACGAAACATCTTTATCTAATTTCAACTAATCCATAAAACTAGAAATTCTCAAAGGGGTCTGGTTTTTAGTTTAATGGTGGGCATCTACTTAGTTATTGCTATAGACCTTGAGTCAATCTCGAACATTTATATCACATGTCCAATTAACATTGAAAAGAAAAATCAATTATTTATCATAACATGATGATTGTGGTTCCTTGGTCCAATTCTAAATGCTAGCTATCAGTGTACGTAGTTTCTAATCTGAAATGATATCACATTATTTATATGATTGAATGTATATATTTCAATTTAGATTTTAAATCATGTTTAACGATATTTATATCAAATATATTACACGCGCGTGCGCGCTCGCATGTGTGTGTGTAAATTTAAAACAAAAAAAGGGTAAAAAATAATAAAACATCAGCTCAAAATTTAAATAAAACTTGATTTAAGTTTTGAAATTTTAAAAATGTTTTATTTAAAAGATCTAAAAGAATTTTCTTTTGAATTTATAACAGACGATTTTATAACTACAATAAAAACTGTCACATCACTTTTCGAAAAGAAGTGAGAAAAAAACCCTCCTCCTCCATGACAACTTCAAAATGGTAGAAAATATATTTAATCAATCACTGAGAATTGGTTAAAATTTTATCATAACGTGTTAAAAATTCTATTTCCCATTAGGGTTACAAGACAATGCCAACCACTACTGGATAAATATAAACGAAAATATTAAAAAAATATTTCTGTCGTTAAATTTTTGAGGGACTTTATTGATGAAAATATTCCTTCGATATATATTGAGAGAATTACCGTGAGAAAAAAAATTAAAATAAAGCAAAAAAAAAAATTAATGACGTGTTATTTTTCATTATTTGATCCAAAAGTTACAATGGAGATTTTTTCATTATTTTTCTAATTCTTTTAGGATTTTTTTTTCATATAAGTTTTAGAATCTTATATGATTTAAATTTTTATACTCAGGTCAGTTTTGTCTCAAATTTAAATATAAGAGGGGAATATTGAAGATTGTTTAAAGTTTTTAGTTCGGAGCTTCAAGGTTTAAGGGATTCTAGTTTTGTTCCCTAAATGTTAGAATTGTAATCTTGGAGTTACAGGAAAAAAAGAAAACAAATGGAAAACATAAAAAAAAATGGAAAAATAACACATAATAGATGCATGATCGAGATCATGTGCGCGTAGTGATGGATGGATGAGATTCAATTAATGAAAGATCAAATGCTTTGGGATTAATTTTTGAGTTGAACCAATCAAATTGTGCAGCTCAAAACTGATAGAGGGTATAGAAGTTAAATAAGATGGAGTTGAAGGGGCTAATAATGAATTTGATATAAATTCATATATAAGATTGTTAATGTTGATGACATGGCATAACATCAATGGTTTGAATATATATTTTTTCGTTTCTCGTAATATTCAACAACGTAATTAATCCTTTTTTTCTATTTAGTAATTCAGATTACTTCATTCAAAATTAGAAAATTGTTTTCAAATATGAATAATTATGTAACCTACTTTCTTTGTATTGTTTCATATCTTATTATAAAACTACTTTTTAAAATCATTCTAATAGCACAATAAGAGTTTAAATCATTCAAATGATCATTTTTACTTTCTATAAAATTAAAAATTTAAATTAACTCGAATGAATTCACATGATTCAAAACATTAAACTTTCCAAAGATCAATTCACTTGATCCAAAACCTGAGATCAACAAGTTAAGTTTAAAAACTATGGTTATAGCTGCTCACGCAATGGCTAGAAAATGATGGGAACCTTGTTTTTGAGAGAGTTTATTAATTAGTCCAGTAAACACACAATTTTTATTTGAACATAAGTGACAAAAGATAAGGTAAATATGGATTCTTGAAATATGTCAAGCTTCCAAGTTCCTGGAGAATTACTAGAGACAATAACTCAAGAACATCCATAGCCATAATCTACAATTTATTAATGGAGCTATCTGACTTATTGAATGTTGGAAACTGCTTGTGGTCTGACTTTAATTGCTGTTAGTGTAGTTCTCAATCTGCAATGATATCACAGTCTGGGATTGATCCATGGGAGGACTTGCATTCTTGCAGAAATATTGTGATGATTCGCCTAACAAGTGGTCTGTTTCCTCGCTATTTTCATGAGCCAATGATTTCTGATGAAGAGCTTTCAGCTTAGCAAGCTCATCGGACACTTCCTTCATTGTTGGCCGGTTTACTCCCATGCTATTTAGACATCCTTTTGCAAGCTCAGCTACAGCTTCTATCTCATCAATTTCACCTTCATCAGCTGTCTGGAAATCCAAAATTTTGAAGAGATGATTATTTTCCAGTGCTGAGATGAAGTGTTGAATAACGTTCCGTTTCTCTCCAGACTTGGAAACGGAGTTTGGCATCTCTCCAGTGAGAAGCTCCACAAGAACTACCCCAAAGCTAT
>Ga0325405_1003675_pt1 | contig 15759 bp, 12 predicted proteins | sample PopdelMetagenome_21_FD_205663 | JGI IMG/M metagenome (GOLD analysis project Ga0325405, IMG submission 205663) | Populus deltoides microbial communities from Bellville, Georgia, United States - Xylem-Control-R2 | ecosystem: Host-associated > Plants > Phyllosphere > Stem > Wood/Secondary xylem... | reverse complement strand
CCCATGGTTAAAGGTGGAGAGCTACCTGGACTCTTACGACTAAGAGCGAGAGACTCACGGAGAAGTAAGGCGTGGTTCCTAGGGTGGAACAGAGGGCAGGCGCAACTCCTGGATGAGTAGACTCTTGAAAGAGTGGTGAGCTCGTGATCACATTGAAATACTCAATGACCGTCGCACTTGGGAATATTCGTTTGAGGGGGTGTTGTAAGCCTTGGTGTAAGGCTTGAAAAATCATTCTGGACCGAGCATGGTTAATACGCTCGAAAGGGAATGTTGTGTTGAAGATGCTCTCAAAATGGTAAGCTTGGAAGAGCTGCAGAATGCAAGCTTGTGCTGAAGAAGTAAGAGGACAATTGCTCACAAATGGCAAAGGGGGTGATTGTTAGGATATTGCCATTTGTGGCAATACCCCACCACTAAGCTTAGTGGAAGCACCACTAGTGCCACAATTAGTGGCATGATTTCAGGACCATTGTCCCCTTCATGTGCTGGAGAATGGTGCTAAGAAATGCCTATAAAAGGCATGTCTTGTGGAGAGCAAATAAGTGTGAGTGTGTGAGAACGTGAAGAGAAGAAGAGAAAGAGGAGCTGCTGCCATGGGCAGCAGCCCTGCTGCCATATGCAGCAGGGTGTGTGAGCTGGGAGTTGAGTGATCCTCCTCCATGTATTTATTGTATCCTTTCTCTATCTCTAAATAATATGGACTCTCTCCCGTGGATGTAGGCGGTTTTGCCGAACCACGTAAAATATTGTGTCAGTGTGCTTAAGCCTCCTATGAGCAAGTATTAGTACACCCCCGGTCCGGGCATGGGGGTGCCGGAATTCCCCAACACACCTTTTATGTTTATGCCACAACTTCAAGAGTTGAGAATTCATAAATGCCCGTTGTTGAGAGTACTACCAGACTATGTTTTGGCAGCGCCTCTACAGGAATTATACATAAGTGGTTGCCCCATTCTAAGGAAACGTTACGGGAAGGAGGAGATGGGTGAAGGTTGGCAAAAGATTTCTCACATCCCTGACATTTATTTTGATGATATTTTATTATAGGTGAGTGTAGAAAGACAATGGTTTCTGCAAACTACAGTTTTTCATGTGTGTTGTATTCTTCTCCGTAAAGAAGGAAATATATATAGGCACAGTTACAATTCAAATAGGCAACAATCTCCTCCTAAGAAGTGGAATATATTTTTTCCTATATTAATATACAAGATTGATTTGTTTCGTATATGTAATTGGATTCCTATTATGAAACAACTACTATATTTGTAATAGACTTCTCATGCCAACACTCCCCCTCAAGTTGGAGCATAAATGTCGATCATGCCCAGCTTGTCAATTATTCCATGAAATGCCTTTCCTGAAACTGCTTTTGTAAGTATATCGGCTAACTGATGTTCTGATCGAACAAACAGAAATTTGATGAGATTCTGATCTAACTTTTCCTTGATGAAATGACGATCAATTTCAACCTGGTTTAAGCGATCATGTTGGACAAGATTTTGTGCAATTGTAATAGCTGCCTTATTATCACAATGCAGACTCATCGGGTGTGTGTATTGTGCCCCTAAATCTGTCAGGACGCGTTTGATCCATAATAATTCGCATACACCATGAGCTATGCCTCGAAATTCAACTTCTGCACTTGATCTTGCAACAACTTTTTGCTTTTTACTTCGCTAGGTAACGAGGTTACCCTCTATGAAGGTGAAATATCCAGACGTAGATTTTCGAGTTGTTTGATCTCCTGCCCAATCGGCATCTATATAACCCATAATGCTAGAAACACCGGTTTTTGAGAATAATAATCCTTTTCCTAGAGCACCCTTCAAGTATCTTAAGATGCGGTTCATCGCATCCATATGTTCTTCGTTGGGGGCATGCATAAATTAACTTACAACACTGACAACATAAGCGATATCTGGCCTTGTATGTGTTAAATAAATTAACCTACCAACTAATCGTTGATAGCAGCCAATATCTGTTGGAACTTGATGGGGAAGAATTCTGAGCTTGTGATTAGTTTCCATAAGTGTTGACGCTGGTTTGCAAGCAAGCATTCCAATTTCTGTCAATAGATCTATCACGTATTTCCATTGTGATAGCGAAATCCCTTAAGCTGATCTTGCTACTTCAATTCCTAAAAAATACTTAAGTTGTCCAAGGCTCTTCATTTCGAATTCAGCAGCTAAATATTCCTGCAACAGCTGCATTTCACCGGGATCGTCGCCTGTCAATACTATATCATCAACATACACAATTAAAGTTGTTACCTTCCCTCCTTTGTTTTTTTATAAACAGAGTATGATCAGCACCACTCTGCTTATAACCGAATGTCCGCATTGCAAAGGAGAACCTCCTAAACCAGGCTCTAGGAGATTGTTTCAAGCCGTATAACGATTTCTTTAATTTACACACTTTGTCTCAATTTAAAAGACTGTACTTTACGCCTGGTGGTAAATCCATGTACACTTCTTCCTCCAAGTCTCCGTTGAGGAACACATTCTTAACGTCAAATTGTTTCAATGGGTACTCCTGATTTGCTGCTAGAGATAGAAGAATGTGTATTGTGTCAAGCTTAGCAACTGGTGCAAAAGTCTCTTGCATCCACCCCGTATTTCTGTGCATACCCCTTCGTAACCAATCGTGCTTTATATATGTCAATGCTGCCATCTGCTTTGAGTTTCACAGTGAATACCCATCAACAACTGATTGTCCTCTTTCCTTCAGGTAGTGAGACAAGTTCCCACGTAGAATTCCTTTGCAAAGCTTTCATCTCTTCATTTATAGTCATGGCCCAATTAGGTTCTGTCAAAGCTTCTTGCATGCTACTAGGAATGGAGACATTGGATAATTGATTCAGAGTAAGTGCATATGATTCAGATAACCTATGGGTAGAGACATAATTGTTGATTGGATATTTAACAGTGACGCTAAGATCAGGTTCATATTGTTTCTTTGGGATACCTTCATTTGATCTTTGTGAATATGTTGGAACTAAACTTTTAAGAGGGACAAGAGTTTTATCAAAAATAACAGTGGACTCATTAGATATGGGATTTAAGAGTACCTGAGGTTCAACATTCTGAGTGGATTCATCAGGTAATGGTGTTAACAAAGGCAACTCAATATTTATCGGTGACTCCTCATGAGAGTGATTTCTTCCAAGCATTTCAATTACTGCTTCTAGTTCTGAAACATCATATGTCCCCCCTAGTAACTCCTCAAGTGTACTACTGTTGCTAAGCCTCTCAGTTATTTCTTCTAGTTCAAAAAACTCATTATTGCCATCATCATTGCCACCCTCTGGCAACACATTTCCTTGACTAAAATTCTCCCCCTGAAAAGTAGTGGTTGGAAGTCCTTTAGAATAATATGGTTCAGATTCATGGAAGAATACATCCATGGTTACATGTAGCTTTTTGGTATGAGGATCATAACATTTGTAGCCTTTCTGTAAATCTAAATAGCCAACAAACACACATCGTTTGGCACATGGATCAAGTTTAGTTCGCAAGACTTTTGGATGTGGACATAGGCTGTGCAACCAAAAATTTTGGGTTTAAGATTCGGGAGATGTGGAATGGACAATAGGGATTGTAGTCGTTATAGAGGTGTCTGAAAATCTATCACTCTGGAGGGTGTCCTATTGAGTAGATAAATTGCAGATTTCATAGCTTCTCCCTAATAGAACTGGGGCATGTGCATGCCAAAGAGGGAAGCACGAACCACCTCTAGTATTTGTCTATTCTTTCTTTCCGCCAATCTATTCTGCTGTGGAGTATAAGTACAAGAAGTTTGATGGCGAATGCCATAGTGATGTAGATACTTTTGAACAGAGGTATCTAGAAATTCCATGGCATTATCAGTTTGCCAACTACGAACCTGTTTCTAATACTGAGTTCCCACCATGCTATGAAATTCATGAAAAGCTATAAAACATCACTCTTTTTGTGCAGTAAAGATATCCAAGTCATTCTCATACATTCGTCTATAAACGTGACAAAGTAACTGGCTTTGGAAATGGAAAGGATTTATGCAGGGCCCCATACATCAGAATGTATATCAACAAAAGGTTCTGAACTTTTATTCAAACTTGGTAAATATAAAATACAGTGGCTTTTGGCCATTTCACAAATATTGCAATAAAATTCTGAATCATTGACTATTTTAAAAAGATGTGGTTGTAGTTTTCTAAGATATCCAAAGAAAGACGTCCCAATCGTCGGTGCCATAACCATATAGTTTCGCGATCTGTATCCAAACTCCTAGCCTGATATGCACGACTGAATTTCTGTCCTTCAGTCTCTGTTAATTCCAAGTAATAGAGTTTGTCTCGTTTAACACCATAACCAAGAATCTTCCGAGTCAGAATGTCCTGAAAAACACAAAATGAAGGCCAAAAAGTTACAGTACAATTAAGTGCATAGGTAATTTGGCCGACTGACAAAAGGTTATATTCAAGAGAGAGGACAACGAGGACTGAGTTTAATGCAAGAGTTTTAGACAGAATGACAGATCCTTCTCCAGCAGTAGGAGAGGTACTGCCATTAGCTGTAGAGATAAAGGAGTGTGTAGACGAATTAAGGGACTGTAGTTGACCAGAGTCTCTAACCATATGATCTGATGCACCTGTATCAATAATCCAAGTATTATCCTTAGAAGTAGTAGAGAATACATTTGCCTTACCACAAATACCTGGGCGAGCCACATTAGCTGTAGATTGTGATTTGTCTTCAACCGTAGGTTGAACTTCATTGGTAGCTGTTGTTACCATAGCTTTACCTGCAAACTTCTTTCTTGGTTTTTTTTGAAAAATCCCACCACTACGGATAGCCAATGATCTCGTAACATCTTTGTTTTGAATGACTTGATTCACCACAATGTCCACATATAAAATTTGTATATCTTCCAGCAATTTGATTATTGCGATTCTTCCCAGATGACAGCCCTTGTCGGGTTTGATTTGCTATCATAGCAGAGTGCTCAGGAATTGAGCGAGAACTCCCCATAGTCTGTCTTTGTTGAAGTTCTCTCCTCACATATGCGTAAGAACTTTCCAAGTCCAGCTTTGGGTCTTTTCGCAATATTTCTCCACGAACTTGGTCAAAATTAGAATCAAGTCCACTTAGAAATATGTGAACTCGAAGTCGAGTTATTGCTGAATGTAGCTGGACTACTCCTTCAACGGTTTCTTCTTGAGAAGCAGTTCTGCGATCAATTTCTTGAAAGAGAGCAATAAGGTCACTGTAATATGTTGACAATGATCTACCATCTTGCTTGATAGAGAAGGACTTTTGATTTAATTCAAAAAGACGAGTCTCGTTTGATCCATCATAAAAGGTTTTTGATACAGCCTCCCATATTTCCTTGGCTGTGGGGAGACGAATAAATCGCTGCATGAGTAAAGGACTCATTGAATCAATAAGCCAGCTTTTCACTTTTTGATTTTCAGTGATCTGTGTTGTAAACGTGGGATCTTTGTGGTTGGGTTTCTTCATTTCGCCAGTAAGATATCCAACCTTGTTACGAGCGCCAATGCGCATCTCCATAAATTGAGACCATAATGGATAATTAGTTTCATTCAAGATGATACCTGTAGGGAATGCAGAGTTGTCTTGGTGGATGATAATTGGTGTGTTATTTGGTGGAACTGGAATAATACTTGTGGGATTAACCATGTATTATTTATGAGTATTTAGCTTAACGAATAACAAAAAGAACCGTGTGGTATGAGATTCGTGGTTTGAGCAACTCTGCAATTCTACAACCTTCGCTCTGATACCATGTAGAAAGACAATGGTTTCTGCAAACTGCAGTTTTTCATGTGTTGTATTCTTCTCCGTAAAGGAGGAAATATATATAGGCACAATTACAATTCAAATAGACAACAATCTCCTCCTAAGAAGCGGAATATATTTTTTCCTATATTAATATACAAGATTGATTTGTTTTCTATATGTAATTGGATTCCTATTATGAAAGAACTACTATATTCGTAATAGACTTCTCATGCTAATAGTGAGAAAGACAGAACTCTTTAATTAGAACCGGCAGGAGCATGTAAATTCTTCTACCAGTGTGAATTCTTAACGGTATAATATTTTACTATATTTTACTTAATTATGTAAGTCATAGTTAGGTCACTGGGATTTTTGTCATTCAGAAAATGGAATGCTCATTTTAACATCTACCAATACCATTCATTGGGTTGTTTTGGTTATGACACGTTTGCTTCTGGTCTGTGTTTGACAGCTTGGGCTTGGAAGATACTGAAGAGCTACTTCAGAGTGGCTTCCGATTTACTTTGTGCATTTGAAGATTTTCCCTTCATATTTTTGGAATCAAATCGAAGGGCATTCTGGTATAATCAAATGGAGGATTTCATTCAGTGTTGTATTAAGCACAGTTTGTTTCATACACCTCCTTACTGTAATTGGATTGAAATCATTTGTAATCTTTCAAGTTAAAGGATTCTCCACCAGACTTGTTATTAAGTGAAGACCATGAATTCAAGATAGATTGCAGTGCCTGAACATAGATTCTAGACACAATAACAATTTGAAATGGTGCGACTGAACCACTACATTGCATGGTAGAGGATATTAACTAGGACTTGTGTATTTAGCATCGTACACCTTATGCCATAAGAATTTCGAAGTTAAATGTGCTTGGACTAGGATGAGTTCTCTCCTTAAAAGTATTGTGCACCCCAATTCACATAGAAGTGTGTGATCGACCTCATAAGAATCATTGATTCTTGCATCCCAACTCACATGCAAATGTACAACCTCTGGTGGCCCTCGAGTTGATGGGCTCTTCCCTGTGATTTGGTTTTTGAGAGTGGCTAATTGTTCACCTATGAGTGGTGTTCAAGAATATATCTGCGATATATATAAACATGGTTTCCAGTTCAAGAGCCATCGTCAAAATTACAAGATTCTTATTGCCAAATTCTTCTCAACCAAATAAAAGTTTGATTAAATTGAATTGAATAGCACCAAATATTCAATATATCTCAAAATTAAGCAGATATTTTTTTATAATTAAGGTAAGAACTTCAAAAAATATAATAAAAAAATGAATTAATATGGCTTGACCTGGTTAAAACATCTTGGTAGACTCAAGTAAAACTTATTTAAATATTGTTGGTTTTTTTTTTGGAAAAATCAATTTCAGTCAAAATAATGTTAAGGTATTGTTTATAAAACCAAATTTAATATATCTCAAAATTAAGCAGATAATTTTTTGGTAATTAAGGTAAGAACTTTAAAAAACATAATTAAAAAAAAAGAATTAATATGATTTGACTTGGTTAAAACATCTTGGTAAACTCGAGTAAAATTTATTTAAATATTGTTGGTTTTTTTTTGAAAAATCAATATCGATCAAAACGATGTCATTTTAATTTTTTTTTTTTATAAAAACAATTAGATTAACTTGGGTTAATCCTTTCATATTAGATGTAATTCTTGACCGGGGATGTTGAACCTCAAGTAAGGTTTAAAAACGTTGTCGTTGATGGTATATAACTTGCAAGATGGTATAGAACTTGAGTTGGTTGTTGATGGAATTTAATTGCTTGTTGTTTCAGGTTTAGAAAATACAGAATCTGACACCCAATATTATATGCATGCTTTGGTGTTATTGAGTTTAAATAACTTGTAAGCCTTGTATACATGGTGGATTTGATTCAATGTTGTTTTAAAACCATATGTTTTATATACCCTTTTTCTGTAAATGGATTGAAATCATTTGCAATCTATTCTTGAATTGGATTTTATTTCCTACTTACATTTATTCTATCAAATGCAGCTGTGACTTTCTTTCTTGCATTCTCTCTGTTTTTTTATATATAATAAAAAACACCACATTGTGTCCCATAACCAGAAACAACTAAATCAAATCATAATTGTTGGATTTGTGAAAATACAAACATAATTCATGAAAAATAAACTCAAGATGCCATGCTTTCTGAGCTTGAAAATTGGACCTTCAATGGAGGCAATGGAGAAAAAAACTGGAGCTGCTGGAATTGGTGGAGGCCGCGATGGCACACGGTAGAACAGTGGTGATGCACGCCGGCGCATGAAGTTCGTGCGCCACAGCCTTGACAGTGCATTGCTAAGTTTAATCATACAGTCATTACACACCCAGAAATCTTCTGGTATTTAATTCAACCTAATAACAATGGTGAACACCAAAACAGTGGTAGCCTGGGATTACGCCTCTAGCAAGTAGCAAGAGATACAGCTTTGCTGCAAAAAGAAAGAGAATTAATTTGGTCTGATACCTCGAAACATTGCGACTCCAGTAACGTAGCAAAGGGAACCAGTCCAACGCAGGCATCCCAGGCTTCCGTCATTACATGTTCATAAATCTCAGAAATAATATCATTCATCAGGTACAGAAAAGAACATTATGACCGGTAAGGTAGTTATAATTAATTAGAGATGTAAGGACTCTGAAATTAAGGGGATTCTTTTGGTAATTAAAGTAAGAACTTCAAAAAAATAATAAAGAAATGAATTAATATGGTCTCACCTGGTTAAAATATCTTGGTAGGCTCGAGTAAAACTTGTTTAAATATTGTTGATTTTGTTTTTGAAAAAAATAATTTCAGTCAAAAAGATGTATTTTAATTTTTTTATTAAAAAAATTAGGTTAACCTGGATTAACCCTTCCATATTAAGACCTAATTCTCGACCGGGATGTTAAACCTCAAGTTACTGGTTTGAGTCTTACAAACTTTAAAGCTACTGGAAACTTACGTAGTCGTTAGATTAATGAATAAAATAAATTTAAATTAAAGCATATATATATTTTTTTAAGAAAAAAAAATATATCTTATACCAGATTTATATTTTACCATAAAAACCCAACCTTGAAATCAATTCAAAACGATTTATTTAGAAAAACAAATAAAAATGAGAGATCCATAAATAAATTCAAAAAGATTCATAATTTTTTTTGAAAATTTTTTATATTTAAAAAAATTTATTTAGCTAAATATCAAAATACAAAATAAAAAAAATAAAAAAAATAAGACTTATATGTGTTTAACCTAACACACTCTTGTCGCAAAACAGATTTGGCCGGCTAAAATTATTTTCTCATTACTTCAGGTTTACTGTCAGCTAAAATTACAAGTTGTGCTGATCTCCCTTTACCGCAGCCCGACAAAAACTAATAAAAAAATGTTGAGACACTAAAATACAAGCTTCAATAGTAAAAAAAACTACAAGTTGCAAGAACTCCACCTGCAACGCCAAACCCTAATTAAGTATATAAACTAACTTCCATTCACAATCAGCCGCCTCCTTCCCTTCACCCTCTCTTTCTCTCTGCTCATCCCATCATAATTGCTTCTCTCTCTCTCTCTTTCCAATCAGAACTAAACAGACGATGGCTGAGGCACTTGTATCTCCGATCTTGGAGCAGTTAACCACGATCTTTGTTCAACAGGTATTTTTCTACCATCTGCAATAACCTGATTTACCTGGTAGAGATAAGAAATATAGAGTTCAAGCCTTTTTTCTTCCTCTCATAAAAAGAATACTTTTAACTTGAATAAATAAAAATAATATTTTAAATCCTCAAGTATATATTTGGATTTTATTAAAGAATCTTCTGTTACTTGTTTTATTATTTTTCATAATTCTAAAAATAACCTAAAGAAAATATATCATTCCAAATATAGGAAAACCGAAAAAGGCAAAACAAGAGTTGCCAATTCTCTTTAAATTTAACTATTAAGGGTAAAATAATCAATAAAAAGTTCAAAGGATTAGCGAGTGAGTATTTGGTGTGAATTAAAACTATATACTTAACACACAATCTTATTATCATGCCTTTATTTCTAAATTGACTTCACGAATTATACATGCAGATCCTTTTATTCACCTGCCTTTATACATCTATAGTTTAATATAAAATGAAAACCTTACAAAATCAAAGGAGAAATCCTTCTCTCGTGAGAACATTGAACTCTTTCCATACCTATATATATATATATATACACACACGTATAGGTTTAACGTTTTACCATTTAAGATTCATTTTATACCTTCTTGTACAGACTGATATCATCATAATGATGATAAAAAAAAAATATTATTATTTCTAATAAATATTTTATATATAAATTATTAATATAGTAAATCCATTTCACAATAAAATATATTAATACAAAATAGAAATGTTTCCTATGCTTGAACTTGTCTTTTCTACACTAATAGGTACAGGAAGAGGTGAACCTAGTAGGGGGTGTGAAATTGTCATAGAAATGTTTCCTATGCTTAACGTTTCTTTTCCTGTGTACACTAATAGGTACAAGAACAGGTGAACCTAGTAGTGGGTGTGAAGAAACAATGTGACAAGCTGAAAAGCAATCTCCTTGATATCCAATCTGTCCTTGAAGATGCAGATAGAAAACAAGTGAAGGATAAGGCTGTAAGAGATTGGGTAGACAAGCTCAAAGATGCATGTTATGATATGGATGACGTGCTAGATGAATGGAGCACTGCAATTCTTAGATGGAAAATGGAGGAAGCTGAAGAAAATACTCACAGCCGACAGAAGATACGGTGTTCCTTCCTGGGATCTCCTTGCTTTTGTTTCAATCAAGTGGTTCGACGTCGCGACATTGCCCTGAAGATCAAAGAAGTTAGTGAAAAAGTGGATGACATTGCCAAAGAGAGAGCTAAGTATGGCTTTGATCTGTACAAAGCCACTGATGAACTCCAGCGACTAACAACTACCTCCTTTGTTGATGAATCAAGCGTGATTGGTCGAGATGGTGAAAAGAGAAATGTTGTAAGCAAGTTGCTGGCTGAAAGTAGTCAAGAAGCACGGGACGTGGATGTCATCTCTCTAGTAGGGCTGGGCGGAATTGGAAAAACAACTCTCGCCCAACTAGCTTTTAATGATTCTGAGGTTACGGCTCATTTTGAGAAAAAGATATGGGTGTGTGTTTCAGAACCATTTGATGAGGTTAGAATAGCCAAAGCTATCCTTGAGCAGCTTGAAGGGAGACCAACGAATTTGGTTGAATTGCAATCCCTTTTGCAAGGGGTTTCTGAATCCATTACTGGAAAGAGGCTCCTTCTTGTCCTTGATGATGTCTGGACAGAAAATCATGGACAATGGGAACAACTGAAACCATCTCTCACAGGCTGTGCACGAGGAAGCAGAATTCTAGTGACCACTCGTAAGGACGCTGTGGCAACGATGATGGGAACTGACCACCGGATCAACATTGAGAAATTGTCCGATGAGATATGCAGGTCAATAGTCAATAACGTGGCATTCCAGAAAAGAAGCGAAGATGAGCGCGAAAGATTGACAGATATCGGCGATAAAATTGCAAACAAGTGCAAGGGCTTGCCTCTAGCTGCCAAGGTATTAGGAGGTCTAATGCAGTCTAAAATAACAAGAGAAGAGTGGGAACGTGTTTTATCTAGCGAACTGTGGAGGCTAGATAAGGTTGATAGAGATCAGGTTGAAAGACGAATATTTATACCTTTGCTTTTGAGTTACTACGATTTACCTTCTGTGGTAAGACGATGTTTCTTGTATTGTGCCATGTTTCCAAAAGACTACGAAATGGACAAAAATGAATTGGTGAAGATGTGGATGGCTCAAGGTTACCTCAAGGAGACTTCAGGTGGAGATATGGAGCTTGTAGGAGAGCAGTACTTTCAAGTCTTAGCAGCGCGCTCTTTCTTCCAAGATTTTAAGACGTGTGGTCGAGAAGATATTAGATTCAAGATGCATGATATAGTGCATGATTTTGCCCAATATATGACGAAAAATGAATGTCTAACAGTGGATGTCACTACACTTGGAGAAGCAACAGTGGAGACTTCAATTGAAAGGGTTCGTCATTTAAGCATAATGCTGTCAGATGAGACCTCTTTTCCCGTGTCCCTTCACAAAGCAAAAGGTCTCCGAAGCCTCTTGATCAACACTGGAAACCCTTCGCTTGGAGTTGCACTACTTGATGTATTCAAGCAGTTGACATGCATCAGGTCATTGAATTTGTCAATGTCTCCAATCAAACACATACCAAACGAGGTAGGGAAATTGATACATTTGAGACACCTCAATTTGGCATTTTGTGGAGAGTTGAGGTTCCTGCCAGAAACCACGTGTGATTTATGCAATCTGCAATCCCTAGACGTTACTGGGTGTGATTCTCTCAAAGAATTGCCTAAGGCGATCGGAAAACTTGTCAAATTGAGGCATCTCCGGATTGATGATTCAGGTGCGGACTTCATACCAAAGGGAATAGAGAGAATAACATGTCTTCGAACATTAGATGTGTTTACTGTGTGTGGTGGTGGTGAGAATGAAAGTAAAGCAGCTAATCTAAGAGAATTAAAAAACTTAAATCACATCGGAGGGAGTCTTAGTATACGGAATCTAGGAGGAGGTAAAGAAGATGCGAGTGACGCTGCAGAAGCACAGCTCAAGAATAAGAAGCGCCTGCTTCGTTTGGTATTGTATTTCGCCGAAGAGAACACAGAGTTGCGAGCGAATGAAGACTCTTTAATTGAAGCTTTACAGCCTCCGTCAGACATGGAAGATCTAACCATAGCTAGTTACGGAGGGTTAGATTTGCCAAATTGGATGATGACATTGACCAGATTACAGGAGCTTGAACTTGTTGATTGTAGAAACGTGGAGGTCTTGCCTCCGCTGGGAAGATTGCCGAACCTTGAAAGCCTGAAAGTGAGGTCGTTGAAGGTGAGAAGGCTGGATGCTGGATTTTTAGGTATAGAAAAATATGAGAAAGCCAGTATTAAGGAAGGAGAAATTGCAAGGGTCACTGCTTTCCCCAAATTAAAAAAACTTTGGATTTGGAATCTGGAAGAAGTAGAAGAGTGGGAAGGAATTGAAAGGAGAGTGGGAGAAGAAGATGCCAACACAACTTCAATAATATCCATTATGCCACAACTTCGAGATTTGAGGATTGAAAATTGCCCATTGTTGAGAGCACTACCAGACTATGTTTTGGCAGCACCAGCTCTACAGGAATTGGGCATAAGTAGATGCCCCATTCTAAGGAAACGTTACGGGAAGGAGGAGGAGATGGGTGAAGATTGGCAAAAGATTTCTCACATCCCAAAGATTTCTATTTAAGGAATAGTTAAGACACCACTACGTATGGAAGTGGCAGGAAGAGGTATGTTTCATATACCTCTTTACTGTATATTGTTGACTTTGGATTGTATTTCCTACTTACCATTTATTCTATCAAATGCAGCTCTGATATATATACCTCTCTCTCTCTCTCTCTCTCTCTCTCTACTGTAATTGGATTGTATTTCCTACTTACCTTTTATTCTATCAAATGCAGCTCTGATATATATACCCCTCTCTCTCTCTCTCTCTCTACTGTAATTGGATTTTATTTCCTACTTACCATTTACTCTATCAAATGCAGCTATGATATTATCTCGCTCACGTGAAGCTTATTCCTTCCTTAAATTCTCCAAATGCCACTCTAAAAAAATTGCCTTTGAAATTTCAACTACTGTAACTCATATCTATAATTATTTCTCACATCCTCGCTTTTCTTTTTTATGCCTTTATCTGCCTTCAAATAAGCCAATGATCTTGATCAAGCAACTGTTTCAGTGGATTAAATCCAAGAAATTCTTAAACCTCAGTTTCAGTGGATTAAATCCAAATAAATGAGAGAAGCTAAACCATTTATCTATAAGTGATGACACCATCGATTTTGGAGATTAAATCCAAATAAAGTTATCCAAACCTAACACAAAAAATCTTCAACAATAATTAAATTACAAATCAACAACAAAATTTAGCAGCGATGCCTAATTAAGATTTCACCCATCTTTATTTTTTTATAAAAATGTGGATGATTTATTGTGAGTTAAATATTTTTATTTTTTATAAAAATTTATATATGCAGTTCTTTAAATATATTTTTCTAGTTCAAAAAATATAATAAATTAAAAAAGTTATATATACATGTAAATAAATAAATTAAAAATTATGTATATTAATAAATAAATAAAAAGGTGGTGTTGATTATTTTAAATCGTTTTGATTTTGCAAGATGGCATATAACTTGATACCCGTCGATTCATCTATAAGAGATGATACCCATCGATTTAGTGGATTAAATCCAAATAAAGTTATCTAAACCTAGCACAAAAAATCTTCAACAATAAATATGATGTCTGCTAGTGAAAGGTAAGCACCCTGGTGTCTATGCTTTATGCCATCACAGCCCCATTCAAAGAACTTCCAGACACAGGATTCTTCAGACCAATAGCATTAATAACGGAAGACAATATAGATTCAAACTTTGATATCAGAATCAATATAGACACCACCATATTTGCTTAACCCGAACATACAAAGGACAAATTGCAGAAACAATGATTCTAAACATGATAGAACCAGCACATGGAATATAAAACAAAAATTCATCTCAACTCGAATGAAGAGATATTCTAGGGGAGTTTTTTCGGTCCATTTTGAGGGTTTAATTTGTTGGTTCCATTTTATTTTGATCAATTAGCAATCTTCAAGTTTTTGTGGTATTAATCCGTAAAAACTTATAAAAATATCTAGTTACCGTGAGGAGTTTATTCAATCTGCCCTCTCATCTCTCATCTCTCAAATCTGTCTTAGGGTATCACAGATCCAACCGAAGGAATATGATATTCGAGCTTTGTCTGGGCTGAGTTGTGTTCTTGATAAAGAGGTACAAGATGCAGTTACATGCAACCTGTTACATTTAGTTGAACAACCTGCAATACTTGTGATGCTCAGTTATGGCACAAATGTTTGTCATTGTTTGCCATCTTACAGGGAGGATTCGCTTTTCTTTGGTCTATGATTTAATTCTGCAACACTTCCAGTTCTGGCTCAATGTTCCTTCCATTTTCAGATTGTCCACATTATTGTCTTTTGGGATTTGGATTGTAAATTTCATGCTATAGATTTGGAAGCAAGGACAGAAACAAAAGTGCTGAAAAATACGGTCAATAAAAAGCCCAGAAAAAACTCAACCGGAATAATTTCGGTTTGAACCGGTTTGGAAGGGAAAAAAACCGAACCGAAATTAATCAGTTTGAACCGGTTTTCGGTTCGGTTCGGTTCCAAAACTAAAAAAAAAATAAAATCGGTTTGGTTGTTTATTTTGGTCCAAAACCGGACCGGACCGAAAATGCTCAGCCCTAGATTCATCTATAAGAGATGATACCCATCGATTTAGTGGATTAAATCCAAATAAAGTTATCTAAACCTAACACAAAAAATCTTCAACAATAAATATGATGTCTGCTAGTGAAAGGTAAGCACCCTGGTGTCTGTGCTTTATAAATGCCATCACAGCCCCATTCAAAGAACTTCCAGACAGAGCATTCTTCAGACCAATAGCATTAATAACGGAAGACAATATAGATTCAAACTTTGATATCAGAATCAATATAGATACCACCATATTCGCTTAACCCAACATACAAAGGACAAATAGCAGAAACAATGATTCTAAACATAATAGAACCAGCACATGGAATATACAACAAAAATTCATCTCAACTCGAGTGAAGAGATATTCTGGGGGAGTTTTTTCGGTCCATTCTGTATGTTGGGAAATTCCAGAACTCAAACACACATAAATTTACGTGGTTCGGCAACTTGCCTACTCCACGGAGCTACTGGTTTGTATTAATCAAGCTTAGAAACAATACAAACAACAAAACAAGGAGGAGGAGAAAA
>Ga0325405_1003671_pt1 | contig 15764 bp, 12 predicted proteins | sample PopdelMetagenome_21_FD_205663 | JGI IMG/M metagenome (GOLD analysis project Ga0325405, IMG submission 205663) | Populus deltoides microbial communities from Bellville, Georgia, United States - Xylem-Control-R2 | ecosystem: Host-associated > Plants > Phyllosphere > Stem > Wood/Secondary xylem... | reverse complement strand
TTTCATTCTCATTCAACTTTTTAATTTGTAAGATTTGTTCCTCATTATTTTAATAAACTTGAGAAAAATAAAACATTAATAAGTTATTTTCTAGCTCATTTTCCATGACATAACCAAACACTGGAAATTATTTTTCAACTTATTTTTCAGTACACTACCAAACATCAGAAAATAATTCACTTTCTCAAAATTCACTTTCCAAAAAAAAAAACTACTTTCCAACAAACAAACGGGGCCCTAGTCTTTATTAATTTTTCCAATAGATAACAAATTGCATGTGAGGTTTTGAGCACAGAAAACATTAACAAGGTTATGCTAACAACATGAGTAACGAGTTATCCATTTTTATTATGAATCTTAACCGGTGTGTGATTATGAACTGATTATATATCGTCTAGTAGAGTTTCTAATCCAACCATGTGGTTAAAGGCTCCATTATCAATAATCCAAGTATAAGTTGAAGAGTTTTTCTTACCAGCATGATTAGCTAAAATCAAGGAATTGCTATTAAGAAATTAAATCAATTGATTGTTTGGATCCATAATGACTCCAGATATAAGTGAAAAGCTTGTCACACTTGATGTAGAAATATTATTTGGCATGATAATATAGGCTAAACTGTTCTTACTTGATGATGCCATCATATATTTTATATGTTCATTCCTTTTATTTTGCTCTATCTTGCGGCTTGATTTTCAATTTGTTGGGTATCCTACCAATTTGCAACACTCCTTTTTTGTATGACATGTATAATTACAATGCTCGCATCACAACTTCCATTTAGCTTTAACATGTCCTGAATTGATTTTGGCAACAAGGGCAGGAAGGCACGTCTCATGGAAGAAACTTGTTTTTCCTTATGAATTACCATAGCTTAAACCTTACTAAGTCAATGAAAAGTCTTAGAACTAAGGATTTGGGATCATATAGTTTTGAAGTTTTTAGTTCATGGACTCGTGTGTGAAAATCGCGCTCCCTAAGGTCTTACCACAACTTTTTTGTTGTCTCTGTGCACGCGATGCTATTATGAAAGTCACGGGATATGACATTGAAGACCTAGGATATACCACAACTTTCATTGAATTGCACTTTTTCCAAGTAGAAATATATGGAGAGTGAGGGTTTGGTTTTGCAAGTGTTCTATCCACAAAAGAGATTTTCTTTTCTTAGCATGGAGGGTGTTTTCCATTACTCTCCTCCATGTAAGATAGATATCTTCATTAAGAACATATGTAACAAACACTGTGTTTGAATTGTCTAAAGGATGCAAGTGATAACGAGAATTAGTATCAATGAAGGTATGTCTTTGGGAATCAATAGAGGTTTATGACTAATTTTCTTCCCCTCCCAATTGAGTTTGGGGTGTGGTGGTGTCACTGTTTTGTACCATTATTAGGCTCTGATATCATGAGAAGCTATTGGTACAGGGAAAAAAATATTCATACACACTTTCATTAGTCTTGCTTTTACAGACATTAGATACAACATAATTTTAGAAATTATATATGTAAATAAAGAAAGAGATGTTATGAAGAGGAAAGTGTTACGGTATCTACAATAAAAGAGAATCAAGAGAAAATTTAGTAGAATCTTCAATGGAAAGTAGTAACATTTTGCATGAAATATTCGACTTAAAACAATGCTATAAATTATACTTAAATTAAATAAAAATATTTTAATTACATCAATTGAATGCACAAGTGCATAATTTACTAACTATTATCTTAGTACAGTAAATTTCATTAAAATATCTTTCAAAATTGGAAGTTCTATCACTTAATATTCAACAAAACCAAAAATAAATCAGTTCCTACAACTTTAATTCGTTTGATTATCTTCGTAAAATGAAAGAATTTATTTGTTTTTCATTTGGATTAGAGCAACACAAGGAAAAGAATCAGTATTTATCTTGCCAAATCAACAGGCAGGTTAGGATTGGAGAACAGAATTCTGCCTGTTAAAGTCTGTCTGCAGAAAAAGGAACTTTTAGGCTATCTTAATAAGAATAGCTTAGAGCCCATTTGGTATTGTTTCTGGAAGGCATCTATAATGCTGTTAATGGTACAGAAAATCGCCAGCTAAAAGATGTCATTCAAGTTGTGTAATCAGGAACATTTGGGATAAATTGCTGGAAGAAGCTCTTCAAGACCCCCTAACTTAAGAGTTTATGTTACTGATATTGATGTAAAGTCGAATATGCTGTTGCTTTTTGAGCTTGGTTTTTCTGCAGATTTTGTTCTTTAGCTCTGCTTTTCTGTATTCAAAGCTTGTTCCTTGTATCAGTTGGGAAATTCCATGGAGGATATCAGATGGAATTGTTGCCGAAAACTCAAAAGCAAGCATTGTATAAATGTCCAACTCAGTTTGGACAGAAACCTATCCAAAACGAACTCTTAATGGATAACCATCAACCGAAGCAAAGCACATAGCAGTACGCATGAGCCATTTAAGAAATGGATTGCGTAAAACCAATAGCAATGGCAACATAAGAGAATCAAATTAGTTATACCCCAACCTTCATAGGAAGCGAGAAAGAGTACATTGAGCCTGTAACTTGAACAACTTCATACCAATAATTAAACAGAATTTTATAAAATGGGAGAGATGTTTCCAAGTAGAAAACTAAAATTGAAGGAAATTGTCGCAAAGAAACAGGTCAAAGTAGTAGAACAAAAATAATAAGACGGGAATAAAAATCTAAATACGCCAGCCCCTGCTGCTACACATAGGAGATGTAAGAAAAAGAGCAAGTTGTATTATTTCACTGGGTTTCAGCGCACATCTGGCATGTGGTTGCGGTCCTAGGATTGGCATATGTGCAGTGCTGACAAGTCCAAGCTCCTCGATTACATGCCTCGCATGTCTCTGCTGAACCCGGATTCATGTAAGAACAAAACACACAAGACCATTCACCCTGAGGTGTCAAATTGTCAGCAGTTCTCCTCTTTGTTTGAGTTGTAATCTCAAGTGCGGCACCCATTGTTTTTTTGGGTGCTTTTGTCTTGTTTGGATTTACAGAAGTCCTTGTTATAGCTGTGTAGAGATTCGAGGACCTGTCTTCAGGAGTTGTCATTCTGTTGCAGGTCTCGCCTGCTGGAACTTTTAGTCTTCTGCAGATCGAGGTTTTTTGTTGCTTCGAGGAGCTAGCCACGTCTGATAGTCCATTCTCTAATGCTGTAACCAAATTCTTAAAGTAATTTTTGGTCACTCCTGTCAGATGGATTAACTTCAACCGAAAGTCATTGAAACTGTCAGAAAGTTCATCAGGATCAATAAATATCTTAAGTTCCCTCTCTGCACAATCATGAAACCTTTCTAAACTGGATTCCGCCTGGCCTTGCAAGTACACGAATAATTTTGCCTTAGCATCGTCATCCTCCGCTAGGTAATACCCATATGCATAGGTCCATTTCAGCACCCGTCGACATTCAACTATCTGCTGCCAGGCCTCGGCCAAGAATTCAAGCTGAGTCTCAGGTTGGCCATAGAGTTTCGAGATCTCCTTTAGATGATTGTTCCGCACCTTTCCCAAGTCTGTCAAAGCAATTTGCCTCGACTTTTCATTGGCTGCCCAGCGATCATAATAATGTTGGTATTTAAGCAACTCTTGCCGCAATGGACTAGTTTCCTCAGGCTGAGGATTTCCAACATACCTATTGCAAGAACCACCATAACCATGAACAGACCAGTCTTTAAGGCATATCCAGCAAAACATATGATAACAAGGAGTTGTGCATGACATGCGCATACATCCCGCATTCTTCTCAATCGGTCTCTGGCACTGGGGACAAGGCTTGGTATAAGCTTTCTTCCACGTCTCAGTTTGAGAGTCTGAACTGTTCTTCAAATTCCATTTTTCCACAGTATCACATCCTACTGGTCGATGTCTTTCCTCACAACAATTAAAGCAAAAGGAATGAGAGCACAAGCAAGTAACATCAAAGTCTCCATCGCAGCCGACAAAATCAATAGCATAATCACAACCTGGAGCAGGACACCACTTTCTCCTCTTGTTGCTTTCTACATAAGACCTAGCAAGGTAACGATAGTACTTTTTCCTATCTTCCTCGAACCCCAATTCGTTAATAACATCATCACCAACAGCAGCAGCACATGTTGGTTCAGGACACCTTAGAACCAAACATCCAGGACCATCATTGATGTTTGTGTGAATGTAAAGTCCCCAGCATTCAGAACAAAAAGGATGACCACAAGTGACAGATTTAATGAAATCTTGACTATAAGATTCAAAACAAATCCCACAAGTCAGATCATCATAACTGACTTGTTTTTCTTCCGGCTTCTCCAGCAACAAGCCTACCTTTTTACGGACTCCGAATTCGTCAACAAACCACGCATCATGTACTTTACAAACATTCCAATTGTAGTGACGAAGTAGAAGACTTGCCTCGAGTTTCGATATTGAGAGCACATCAGATAACTCTGTGATCTCATGCTCGATACATCGGCAAATATCGGCCTCTTTCAAGACGGTAAAGTTTGTTTCACTGGAGTCACTATTGTCATCACTGGAGTAATCCGTGGGTGAGTAGTCATCGAAATCATCAAAATCGTTCATGTCAGCCATGTTGACAGAAACTCTGAGACCGCAAAGCTTTGTTCAACAGGGGATTTGTACACAGGGTATATCCTATACCAAGAGTAAAAGCCGTCAGTATTCTGTAGGGCGTGAGTCAGCTGTTTATCTTTATACAAATAACCTAGGAGAACCCGAAACCAGGACGGAGAGAGGGTTTTGTTTAGTCTCCTATTATCATTGAAGTCGTTAGACTAGCGTGTGCAAATTGCAAAACTGAAAGACTAAGTCTCCTCTTTGAGTAATTAAAAAGAAAGGGATCGTTATATTTTTTTTATTAATAATAATACCCAATTTATATTTAAATATCAATCAAATTATATTTTGATAAATAACTTTAATAGGGTAATTTAATTATTTATATTCTCATCTAATTACATCAACGGAAACAACCCGGATCATCTCCCATGTTTGGGCCTATATTCAATTAAACCCAAACTCACTCATGTTTTTTTTTTTCTTTGTTTAGGAGTTGCTTAAAGATGGCAGTACCCCGCATTTCATGATTTTTTTAAAATTATTTTTTATTTAAAATTATTTTTTTAATATTTTCAGATTGTTTTGAAATCAAAAAAATATTTTAATATATTTCAAAATAAAAAAACAATTTAAAAAACAACTAACCACTCACCAAAGTAGGAAGTTTTCCAATGGAATGAGGCTGTCTCTTGCATCATATACTGGGAAAGGGAGGCTAAATGGCTGTCAAATTTCCCACCCGTTATGGTTGGCCTTTCGACCATGACCAAAGAAATGAAATTCAAGATAGAGGAGTAACATTACAAGGAGTCAGACTTCGCTGATAAACTAAAAGGAGGCATGTCTCCAAATTGGATCCTTTTACAGTGCACTAGGAACAAAGTTCCACTCAACCCGGTTCAATTACAGACTCCCAGTTCAACTCAAGACTCTGAAATTGGCGAATGAATCGAACATAGGGGAAACTTCGGGGGAAAAAAAACCAAAAAGAATGATTACAGTATGTTAGCATAGACCTATTTAAGAAGTTAAAAATTATACAACAGAACAGTCTTTACAAAGTTCACATGGACGCCAGAAGCTCTCTCATTTCTGACACGGAAGGGATGCTTTCATTGGGATAGATCTTTGCAACTAGTTGTGCAAAACTCTCATACTTGTCCAAGAAATCCTTCTGTCAAATTAAGATAAAAGGTACTTTAACACTTCAGCTAATATTTTGAGGCAAAACAAAGTTTTAATTGCTTCACGATGAAGCAGAGCACAAACTGTTTGCAATAAGGGGAAGAAAAAAAAGACTCATGTAGCCCAGCATCAACTAGTTGCAGAATGAGGAATGACCTTCAAAGTTAAGGAAAGAAAAGAAAATAGAAGGACCAATAGCGTTCCCCTGTTTGGATGTGCAAGGGAAACACAGCAGATGAGAAAGGAATGCGGGAGTTAATAAATATATGATCAATTACTATATTATAAAACTATTCTTAACGAGGGGAACAATTCCTCTTTAATTTCATGCTAAGGATATTTGTTTCATTGAAGAATCTTAACAACCCTCAACAACCGCAGTGGGAGATTGATGGTTTCTATTAGTTGAGGGTTTTCTACCCTCAAAGGCCCACCTTCCTCTATCAAAAATGAGAATCAAAAAAGGTTTGGGGGTTCTAAACCCACCTTTCCCTTCCATTACCCCCAAAACCCCTAGAGAATTTAAGTTGAGTTTCCATTTTTAGGTTAATAAATGCTTTGCCCGTGACTCAAATTCCTTGGCAGGTTACTTCATACTTTGCTCAGAACTCAAATTCTTTGTCGATCAAGAAATTTGCAATGTTCAAACACCCATTACTTACCTACTAACTTTCAAGAACCATTCAAGACGGAATCCTGATATTAAGGAAGTGAATTACCTTGCACTTATCCCACAAAGAAGGCAACAGTTCTTCTGAAGTTAAGTTCTTATGTAACCTCTTATACATTGCACTAATAGACTTGTCAACCTGTTGTAGAACAACCATGTTATTACAACACTAGCTTTGAAACCAGACTCCAGAGACAAACAGACTATTGTGAATGCATTAACGACTTACCCCAGATAAACTAGATTTTAACATCTTCCGGAGATCCATTTTTGACAATCCAAGCTGGAAAGGGATCTAAAAGGAACAAAATAAAAGGCAACGACATTTCAGTGTTTAAACAATTTGAACTGACACTTCATAAACCTTAGAGAAATATTGACAGTGATGTGATAGTATGACTTCTAGCAGTTCTTTGCTGGCATCATGTTAATATCAATCGCATCCATATAACTGGCAAAAAGAACAGCAATTCTTAAGCTAACCAGCATAGACTTGTAGAATTGCACACCAATATTTGATTATGGCTGCAGGGCACACAGGTTGCCCAACAAGCAAGGCAAAAAGAAAAGGAGAAGATTTAAAAAGTCATGGTTTCATTCTGTTTATCATTGTTTTGATGAATGAATTAGTATCTTCTATTTTAATGCGAATCATGTAAAAAATACAAACAAAGAAACAAAGAAAAGAAAAGGAGGTATCACACTATATCCTATCTTCAATAGAAGTTCATGACAAACTCTGGGAAGCTAATATGGTGGGGTGTTCTTCTAATCAACAACCATGGATGTCATTTGATCATCCCAAACTAACCTCTTCTGGTGTTATGGTGAACATCAAATCCTCAATCTTGCGAGTAAACTGGAAAAGTTTTTCAAATTGCTGCAGAAAGCAAACTTAATGAGGAAAAGAACCTTCAAAATATTAAGGTTAAACTCATTGATAGTTCATCAAATATTTGCAACCAGAAAGACCACATTGCAATAATAGACCCACAAAAAAGAACCCGGAATAGGATTGCTTACATAGAGAATAATCATGCTGATATGACGTGTACAAGCTTGTTCATAAGCTTCGCTTGCCTGGTGATAAAATTTGGCTAAAGTTGGCACAACATTGGCAAGGTCATACAAGCTGCAAGCAACTGTTTCTAATCAGCAGACTTGTTGATGAAGAAGAAAATTATTTTTTTTTCCAGAATCAGGATTATTCAAAGAACTTGGGGAAGATTCCAAGATATGAGAGGAAAGACAAAAAAGAATACCTATTTTGAAATGCAGCATAGTTTTCTAAAAGGAAAACATCTGCATATTTTGGATCTGTTTGTGCAATTTTCTCCAAAGTCACAAACATTATGCTAACCTGTCAAATAACCTCCCAGATGTAAAACTCACTTGTACTAAATAGGGGGGCAATAAAAAATAATACCAAACTGTCTGACAAAAAGCAAAAAAAAAAAAAAAGTTTAAGAAAAGACTACTCACAAATTTTGTGTGCGCTTGATCAGTCAAATCCCTAGATTGTCCCTGGATATACTGCTCCATACGAGTTGCAAGAGTTGCAAATCTATGCAAGACAAGGTTGAGTCATTTTGTAAGATGCAAAATCAAAGTTTGACCAATGTTACATACATTGCACGTTATGCATAAACTTGCAAAATTATTGCCAGGTTTAGGCATTATTAGTTTAAAATACAGCTCCAGTTGTCAATCATAAACCTAAGCAGGCAAGCATATCCTATCTCAAACTCAGTAAAATATGCAAGTCAATTATAGCCATATGCAAGTCAATTATAGCCACTGGCAAGAGGTAAGTGTCATACTTGAGTAGTGAACACAGAAGCAATGAGCATAATAAAAACAGTTCTAATCAAATTGTCAAGTGGAACAACTATCATTAAAGTAGTGTATTCAGATCATTTCACAGCAAATGTTAGCTAGATGGTCCGTGTCTGTTAGTGTGCACATTTATAATCTTCTTAGGACATATTATACACTCGCATCTTAATTTGACTGAAAAGATGCAAGTTCACCCAGAACAACATGAGTCAAGTTCACCCAGTTCTGAATTACCTTGGGATGTAGGATAAAACCCCCATCTGCCGCACATTACGCTCATTTCTTTCAATTTGGTGGCAAGCTTCATCAACAAACTGCAATATAGATATCCAGGTAAACAAGCTAGTTCAAGAAGCTTGGAATGTGTATGGATATCACTTAGTTTATGTTAAATGTTAAGTACATACACGATTGAATTGCACAGAAATTCTGGACTCTAGGTCACCAAGCAAGAGACGCACAAATCCTGCAGCATCAGCTTTCTGGCCAGAGAGATAGCGCTCTGTAATCCCATGCATTGATATGCAGCGCAGAGGATCTATCTTGTATGCCCAATCAACCACAGCATAAAAATCTTCCTAAACATTCATGACCCTCCACAAGTTAGCACTGAGAGATTATAGTAGTATTGAAAATTAAGTGATGCACTCAAATACACCTAGCTAATAAACAATAAAATAACAATAAAAAGAGGGTGAGGAGAGGATGCTGAGAAACACCAAAGAACAATAAGAAAAGTTTGAGCAGCACATACATGCATTCATTCAAAAAATACACATGCATATTCAAGGGTATAGATCTAAAACGTGTGTAAGTATGCATGCAAGAATGCATACACGCATATAAGGAACAATGCAATGTATACATTACTTGGATTCCATTAAGCAAATCCTGAAGAGATTCATTTAGTGCTGCCAGATCTGCAGAATTTTTACCTACAAAATCACATTTTAACTTCTAGAAATGAAAGTGGTTCCATATCAAACATCTATACAAATTGAAATGGAATGAGTGATCTAAGAAGCATTACCAGCTTTGCCATCATTCTCATCAATGTCCACGATACCCAAATCATCATTGTCATTGGCATCATTGTAACCATCTTTATTACCATTAGCTACACCTCCTGGGGGAACAAGTGCAGGAACCTCGAAGCACATGAAGTGTGCAAAAAAAGAACTCTGCAGTTTGAATCACAAAGCAACATATCAATCATAGAAGAAGCAATAACATTAACAATTTCCAACATATGCATGCAGAAAATTTAACCTCATCTACAAGGAGTGGGATAAATATTGTCAGCATTTTGGCATAAGCCTCAGAAACTGCAGATGTATCTGCATTATGTGAACTATGACTTGAGCCTGCAGAAGCTTCCAACCAGACAGTTGGATTTCTTGATGCTTTTGTACTGGCACGGAGCTCATTAGCAAATTCACGAGCCTGCAAATGAATGAGATAACTCTTAAAACTATATATTTGAAATACAATGCAAACAAAAATAATAATAAGAAAAAAATAATAATAACAGAACAAACTAAGTGAAAATGGCACCACTAAAACCAAATAAAATCATAAACAGTGAAGTAAAAACTACATGTTTGGTCAATGAAAAGATTGTGGCCTGACCTCCCGACGAAGAAGCAGATTGAGGGAGCTACAATATGCTTTCCTCAAAGGACCCAAGCAGTTCTTATCAAGGCTCTGACAACAGAAACAGGGAATTATTAGTTAAAGAAAAAATTTGAGAGACTGAACACATGTAAACTTTTGAGATTTATGACAAAGGTTTGTAATAAACCTTTAGATGCTGTAGAAGGCGAGCATATGTCCTGCATTTGTACCTTAAGTCAGCATGGTCAGGCCTCTTTAACTGTCCACGCTGTTTCATGCAAAGTACACAAGCAAATATTAGAATTCCAAGACCCGATACTTGTCCTTGTAATCTGTATGAAAACAACAGAAAGCTGAAAATACTTGTGAAAAGTAACTCTTGTCGCTTATCATGAAATCCACCAAACTTGCAAAGTAGTTCCTCAAGAACTCAGAAGCTCTCCTGACAAACATAGTTTTTAATTTTTCGAGTTCTGTGCGCTTTTCTTTAACCTGTAAGAACATAATCCACTGTTTTAGAAAGAGACAATACACTAAATATACTCACATTAACAGATAACTCCATCATCTAGCTCCATCCTAAAATCTGAATTCAGAAGATATATATATATCCAACTGATTAGAGTCATTCAATTCATGTTCTTGGGCTTTTAAAGGAAAACATAAAGATCATGTCATTGACAATTGAAAAGAGAATTGTCATGTATGGGTACTGTGTATTCAGGATACCATTTAGACATTGATGACTAATCAGCAAAAAAAAAAATTAATGGAAAAAAAGTCATACATCTAGATGCATAACTTAATATTCTCTCACAATCTTTTTAACAACCTAGTTTATCATTTTGTAGGTAGAAAAAATCAGGGAGAAGAAAGTGGCACAGAGCATACAGCACGCATATTTGCATAGCTTGGATCCAAATTAGGCACTTGAAGTCCACGTAAAGCACCAGTTAACCACTCACATGCTTCAATGTTTTGAAGCATATGAGCCTCATCAAATGAACCTCCTGTTAGACATGCTGCATGCTACAACCATCATAGCGTGATTAGAGGATGGGAAATTTGAACACATTGCCATAAAAGTGACAAGTTGACATGAAAGTGACGAAAAACATACTTCAGAAGGGACCTGCAGTCGTTCAAGTAGCTTATCAAGTTCTTCAATGAGTGATACATTATTTACAGACTGCATCTCCAATTTGTTATTGCGGGTTTCTATCTGAATATCATAAAATGAATAATCATACAGCTGCAGAAAAAGATGCAAGGCATGTGTTTGAATATATGCATAGATCCATAATGTATGTCATAATAGGAAATTTGAGATATTCATTTGAAGCAGACTTGCAAAAGTAATGAAAACATTAAGATGCAAGTTGAACACTTTCTTCTTATAGCCTACACATTTTTTCCTAATATACCAACACGGCATGTACAACAAAAATGTGGGGAACCAGGAGAAATGCCATAGCAACCCTAATTAGGAACAGTTCAATGTCAGCAAGCACTTACTGATTCAATGTCTTCTCTCATATGTCTAAGTTTCACATTGAAAATGCCTAACCACTCATCCATGTCATCAACACAATATGTTGCAGCTTCAAGCCCTTGCAACACCTGAAAGGGCCAAATATCAATTCAGACTAGCAAGAGCTGCCACTATTACACAACTCCACAGGATGTGGCGAAGCACACAATGGACTAATGAACAAGCTTAATCTTCAGAAAGTATAATACACATCAAGAGGTAAAGTGAAAAAAACCTCTGCTAGAGAGAAACTGCAATAAACCCATACACAAAATCACAGCCTTTGTGGAAGTACCTCTTCTATTAAAGGTTCACTTTCTAAAATGGCATGCACATTTGCAGCTTCCAGAGCAAGAAGCTCACGCTTCAAACTTTCTGAAAACACCTCTGCTTCACCAATACCCATTAAATAACTGCATGGTATTGTATAATTGAAAGAATCAAGTGGGTTAAAAAATTAAAAACAAAAGGTGGCACAAAAGAGTTACAATTGTTTGTCATTATTTTCATACAGGATATGTCTTCAATTCCAAGAAAAAAATCATATTTAGCATTAACAAAAAAAAGGGACAGGCAGACTTTCACAGAACCTACTCACAGTAACCTTAAATGAGAATGCTATTTTGGTTGTGTTGTGAGATCAAGGAGGATAGTTATGAAAAAATTATAGGTAGCTTCAACACAAACAGAAGTCAAGTGGATGGGGGTCATAGCCAGCACGGGCCATTTATTGCACAGTAACGAGCAATTTTCTGATGTAAATTAAGTTTGGATTTTTTTAAATGAAAACTTTAGAAGTTTTTCAAACAAATGAAAAATCTAGGAATGGATCCCCTCCCCATGTCGTGAAACTTTCGAGGGTGAAAGTGTAGACTGTAAATCATGGGTAAATTAAAGGATGTTTGCATATCAGTCAGAAACCGAGGCACCTCAATGAAAAATATTCAGATAAACAGACTGAAAACATGCTGTTCATATTCCTTTTCCTCCTTTTGCTAAAACCTTTCCGAGAATAGTGCTATTTAGCCAAAAATATGTGTCAACTCTCAACCTGACTGAAAAGCTTTGCAGTAATGAAAGGAAAGACTTACTTGCCAAGAAGAGCCTCCATGTCCTCCTCCTCCGCTTGGGAGACAAGTTCTCTTTCAACAGTCACTTTCAAGTCACTTTCTGTGACAGTAGCTGCAACAGGCACTCCATCTTGCTGATTCGTTTGCTTGGGAACTGCGGGTGTGTTTTCCTTTTTTGAAGTAATAAACCATAATTAGTTAGAGAACTAAGTCATGCACCATGATCTAAGATAACCAAGCACTTCATTAACTGAGTTCAGACTGCATACTGTTGAGACCAGCGTGGACTTCAATTCAATCTCACCAAATAACACCCAAAATGTGAAATATTGTTGTCCCAATTTGATTATAGATTATGGCATTCAAAACACAGTTTCCAGAAAGTTGATTCACAGAAAAATGACTAGCAGCATTACTGATTCAATGGACAAGAAAACTGAAAAGTGCACTTCAAGTAGGATAATCATATACAATGATAAAATTCAATAATACTCAAGATGGAGAAGTAGCCAATCATAACTCTTAAAACAGATAAATAGAGAAGTAGAAAACCATCAATCACACCTTAGCCCAAAGTGCCATCTCCACAACATCTATGCCAACAACTTTTGGAAGACGGCCAAGGACATCTTTGCAGATGTTTAAGATGCAAAATAAAAGGCGGTTCCTACAACAAAAAAAAAAGAGAGAAGGAAATGTGCTAGCTAGTTAGAAAAATAAGTTCGAAAAAAATCAGTATTAATCTTGAATTGTTTAATCATTCCTCATTAAGTGTTAAAAAAAAAAAAGAGCAGAAGATGAAGTGGGTGGTGAAACAACATTGCTTACCTATCATCAATATTGCGCATAGTCCATTGCGGTGGAGTAACACTCTGGCTTCTAAGGTTATCAAATCCCTGTAAGAAGTTCAGTCAGAAAAGGAAAATAAAAAAGTTTCTCATTGTCTCCAGAAGTGCTTCTTTAATCCAGATAGTGGGTAAACAAGAGGCACTGATGCAATAAATGCTGAAGCATACCAGGGTAAACGAGCATCCACTGGGATCATTAGCTATAACCTCCACTTTGGAAAGATGCTTGAGTTTGTATAACTTTGCTGGCTGCATAATCAAGTGAATACACGAGCTTAAGACATGCATTTAAGCTTTTGAATTAAATCAGTAAAGATGTCATCACATACAACATTTCTATGTGAGAAGTTAAATTAATTTCTGATCCAAAACCAAATATTCATAAATTTATATCACCTCAACCCAACAGCATAAGAAATGTATAAAAAAAATGTGAATGTTACCTCAAGTACTCCTCCAGTTGAATATTTTAGCACTCGAAGAAAGGCTTTCGTCCTCTGACCCATAGATTTTGCTGCAAAAAAAAAAAAACAGTCGCTTTCAATTCCATAACAGCTAAATTAAATTAAAATGAGAGAAGGAGGGGATTGGCTTTGGCTTACTGGAGAGAGCGAGAACCCTAGGTTTGGCCATGTGACGTCCTAATTTCCCAGATTTGCCCCAGATCCCATGGCTCTTGGCAACACGGATCGACAATACGATCTTCTGTTTTGTGCCTTCAATTGCTGCCTCGCAGGCTCTCCTTAGCTCCTCGTCATCGGCGCTCGATTTCGCCATTTCTCCCCTCCCCTCTTCTCGTTGATTTTACTTTCTTTCACTTGCTTAGCTCGCTACCCAGAGATTTTCCCAGTGACTAATTATTGTTTTGTTTTTAATAATAATAATAAGAAGAATTAATTGTTTGTTTGTTCTTCACACTCTAGGCATGGTACTACAGTTCTGTTCTCGCCTGCTTTAGTGTTGGGTCCCATCACCAAGTCCCTTTGGGTTGGGCTTAGGTCCGATTGGGATAGATAAATCCCCCGATGTTTTTTTTTTTTGGGGGGGGTGGGGCGGAGCTGTGATGGATAGTGGACGTCCGTCAACAGACAACTCTTACTAATATTTACTAGTTCCGATCAACAGTCGATGTTAGATAAGCATTCCATTCATCCATTCTGTTTGCAAATGTGACTGAAAATGGTCAATTGGTTATTATTTCTCCAATGCCTATGGAATTGCATCTTGTCTACCAAGCAAAAAAAAAAAAAAAAGCGTTTACACATTTGACTTGTTAGAATACCATTCTAACGACTCTGCCTCATCCTGGAATATTTGTATGAGATCGATCTGGAAACCTAAGCTGAAGCTGAAGCTTCACATGGTATGTTCCACCGACGTTAGTGGGCTGTGGATCAGTCTGTGCAAAAACAGCGAGACCTCGAGCAAATGCGAATGACCCAGTTCCACCAACCACCGTGAGTTCTTCTCTGTCTTTATGCTCTACATGCTTGGCCTGCACACTGAGGCTGCCTGAGTAATCAGGTGTATCAAATGTGAGGTAGATAATATTGAAACCTGAATACGCAAAATGTTCTATTGGAATTATGAAGCCTTGAGCTTTTCCTATGACCCGTGAAGTGTTTTCGAGCCCTTCTGTGAGCCTACGATGAAAGATGAATGCTCCAGCTTCGGATCTTACCGCTGGCTGAACGTCAGAACTCGAGATTTGAGGTTGCTGGATGTACAATGACAGGGCCAGCCAAGGCCTAGGCCTAGGCCTTGTCGAGTTATCTGATTGATTTTTATCATGAGGGACTGGTGAGATCAAAGCCAGGAGAAGGACTGTCAGTAATGCTAAAGAAACTGCAGTGCAGAGTATGATCCGACACCGCATCATGCACGCAACCTTCTTGGCTCTTTGAAATATGTTAGCCTTGAATGTGCTCTCAAGAGGACCTGTCTGAAGCATGCCATGATTTGGAAGATGCAGCTCCTTATCACAGATTTTTTCGCCACCTAATCCACATCTTCAGACCCGTTCCTAATCCAACATGCCATGAATGTCGAGAGTACCAACTCCATTTGCGAGCTAACCAATACCTTTAAATATAATTAAAGAGCTAACATATTTCTGCTGGCTACGTTTTGTTGAAGATTGTAAATTTTAATCTCCTAGCTTTTACCAGCTCAACGTACACAATCGAGTACATTCACTCTGGAGTTGAAGAAATGCGCAATGAAAGAAGGAATGGTATTGCCATATGGGTAAAGAACGAGCACACAAATTGTATACAATGCATGTTATTATCTTATCTAAAGGTTCGAATCTTGTGTATAAAAAGAAATTAATTCTTATAAATAAAATTAATTAATAACACACTAAATTATATGGTTAAATCAATGCAGTCACAGCAATGAAACATATTCATTGATTTTGCTTAGTTCTTTTTTT
>Ga0325405_1003662_pt1 | contig 15780 bp, 5 predicted proteins | sample PopdelMetagenome_21_FD_205663 | JGI IMG/M metagenome (GOLD analysis project Ga0325405, IMG submission 205663) | Populus deltoides microbial communities from Bellville, Georgia, United States - Xylem-Control-R2 | ecosystem: Host-associated > Plants > Phyllosphere > Stem > Wood/Secondary xylem... | reverse complement strand
GATAATGTTGTAGTGTAATAAACCTATTAGCATTATTAGCCTCCCTTATCTGAGATCGACTAATCAGAGTCATCAAGCAATGTCAATATCAATATGATCCATTGATATCATTGGTTATCCTAGTCTAAAATAACTAATCAATCCCTTTATGGGTATCTAAACTTGTCATCTAAAAATACCGATGTCAAGAAAACTCATCGACATCATTAGCCTCCAATTAGAAATAGCTAACCAAGTTTCACACCAATGTCGATATCAATGTAATCTATTGATATTATTAGTTGTTCCAATATGGAAGAACTAATCAAATTCCATGTAAGTGTTGAAACCAATGCAATCATTGATATCATTAGTCATCCAAACCCGAAATAGCTAATCAAGTTCTTTTAAATATTTAAATTTGTCATTCCTTTATGACGATGTCAAAGGTCTTTTGACATCATTAGCCTCCAATTAAGAGTAGCTAATCAAATTTTTTCATCCATATATTTCATTCCTTCCATTATTCATTTATTTACTTATTTTCCATAGTAGCACAGAGAATGAGAGAATGAATTTCAACAAAAATAATAACAATATAACTTAACAATTTTATAGGCATTAGAAATCTACTTATTGTGTTTGAAGTCTCTCCTCTGGCTCTATTGAGTGACCTAGTTGTTAAGGTACCTTCGGCGAATCAATTTATACATTGATCAACACCACCCTTCAAAATTCAGAAATAACCATTTTCTTTCATTCTTAATATTCTAATTCAATTTCCAACGTAATTAACCATATTAGTCTCATAACTTCATCGATAGGTTCCTTATTAGACTTTTCTCATTGAGATCGTGAAATTGCATATAATTATTCTATTAAGCTTCCATCTTTTGCTTCAATTCAATTAAATTTTAATTACATTGTACATCATAACTTGCTATAATCTCCATGTCAAGTTAAAAAATAATTGACTCAATTCCCTTCTCATTATTATTTGTCAGCTTCATAATTAGAAAAATATATGAATTTACCAACTTCCATGATTCTTACTTTCAACATATTTCATGATAATTTTACATATCAATTTAAATATATCCTTTACACAATATACCACCAAAATCTTTTGTTAATAATTTCTAAAAATGCATCTTCATATAAGCATGTCATATACATAGTAGATATTTTAGTTCTACCTTTTTAGTCAACAATTTCTCCAATTGAACTAAATTTTTAATTCGTTAAAAACTCATTACCATCACGTAAAGTAACATCAATTATCCTTAAATCATTGTTCACATCATTCTTACATAATTATAACACAATTTTATAAAAGATATTATGAACCCATCACTATTCTTCTTCCCTACCCATGGTCGACCATCAAGACCTATTTAGCCCCTCAATTGTTTTTTTTATCAATCCGTCATAATTCTTTTCATTCCATAATCTATAATGTCCCTAAAGAATCAATTTCAAAGGAATTTGCTTTTCCCCCAAATTTACATCAAGAACCCTAAATCACTCTGTTATAATCTTAATGAAAATCAAGCAAATTTCATTTACAATTAACATAAACAAGCTCTAAACATCTTATAGAATCATAAATTGAGTATTGAATGATCACCCAGTTAAGTTTTCCCAAACATTTTTCTTCTTCCCCTCTATTTTTCACTTTCCCTTCTAATCTCTCTCTTTCTCTCTTGAAATCTTTCTTTAGTTGCAGTGTTTTTGTGTATTTCTCTCCTCAAGATTCACTCTAATCACTTGATTTTACCTTTTGTTTGGAGTTCTTAGCATTAGAAATTGGAAGAAATTCAAACACTCCCTCTCCTTTTTCTCTTGATTTTACCACCAGCCTCCTAGGATTATAAGGGAGAGAATAATTTTTTTATTTGTGATTTTGCCCCACAATCTCTCTTAATTATTATCTTGATTATTTTATCAAACTTCTATTAGTACTTAGTACCATTATTTGAACTAACTTAGTCCAAATTACCTTATTAAACTTTCAAAACAACTTATATCATCATTATTTTTTATTTTTATTTATCATATTTTTTTTAAATGAAATTTTTAGGGCTTAAAATTTTCTTGCATTATCCATTATTCAATGGTAAAATCCATTTAAATAATCAAATTTGTTGCACTTGACATCATAGCGACCTTTAAATATTTAGGTAAAAAGAATAGATATCTGACATCTTGTTTTTAGAGGGGAAAAAGATCTGGTTTATGGAGTCGCCACCTAGTATTATGATCACTAGGAACCCTAATTAGTTAATATAGATTCTATGGTACAAGACTAGTTACATAAAAGAAAAGATAATATCATCCCTAAAACGTCTTACTTGAGGTAGGTTGCATTGTTGGTTTTGTCTTAAATTGCTAAGGTTTTGTTGTATTATGCTTTTGATAATCTGCCTATAATATTTCTGACTCTAACGTTAATGAATATTCAACTATAAATACTTCGAACCCTGGTGTTAGTAAATATTATGAAAAAAAAGATATGATATTCCTAACTTTGGTATTAGTGAATAGTAGGGTTCAAAATAATTTTCAATTCTAGTGTTTCGATTCATAATTCTGGCATTAATGAATATCAAGGGTATTTCTAATTCTGACACTAGTGAATACAAATATTCTTGACTCTAGCTCTAGTGAACAAGTAAAATTTTGAATTAAAAGCAAAATATATTTTTGTGTTTTTGCAATAAAGGAGCCTTCTTTTTTTTTTAGAGAAAAGAAAAAAACAGAAAAGACAAGTATATATTTATACCAAATTCTCATTTAGCAGTAGAAGTCTACAATCCTATACTAAGTAAAGTCATAAAAAAATGTGCGAGGGACCCACAAATAAATTCAAAAGGGTCCCCAAATTGTTTTTGAATGTTTTGATATTTTAAAAGGCCTATTCAAATAAAAAATAAATAAAAAAAAGTGCATAAGAGTGTGTTTGCCAAACACACCCTTAGCCCCCTCAAGAAAAAATTAGGCCCAGCCCAATCTTAACCGTTTCTTTTTTATGGGCTGGATCTAGCCCGACCATACGGGCTGGGCTTGATCCAACCTACTCAGTTTGGTCACTAGGCCACCCTAGTGACCAAACTAGTTGACAACAACATGCGAGCGTGCATGAATTATAATTCACGCATGCTTGCACAATAACTAGTTAATTAAAATGCAAATAAGGGAAGAAGTTTACTTGGTACTGTTGCTGGAGACGAAGACGTGAGGCAATCGTGCCTGGTCGAACGAATGGCACCTCTGTGATAGTCCTCCTTTCCTTCTCACTCTTTGTTATATATGATTTTTTTTGTTCTCCCTATCTCTCTGTGTCACCCTCTTTGGCTCTCTATCTTTTTTTTCATCCTTCTCTCTCGTTTTGGCCCCTTGTTAGCTTTTATAGGGCCAAACTCCTAGTTGTTTATTGACAACTATCTTTTCTCCTAGGATGGTAATCTTGTAGATGAAGATGATCATTGCTTGGGTTTACTCCGTGTTTGGTTGAGCGAAAACACCAACAGTTGTACCATTGTTGGACTGTTAGTGATTAACTTTATCCTTGCGCTAGAAGCGCATTGTGGGGATGAATAGAGGCCATTTGGATTTTGGCTTAGATGATTTGTGGTAGATACCCCGATTTGTGATTTTGGCATGAATAGCTTTCATAATGACACTGTTTAGGCTGGAAAGGGTCATTCTTCAATTCCCCCCTTGAAGTTTTGGTGTTATGCAATCAAACCCTTATCTTTGAAAATCTCTTTTTTAATTTCGCCCTTTGATTAATGCAATTGGACCCCTGAATTTTTGCGTCATTTACAAAATAGTCTTTGATTTCAAATTTAATGAAGTCAGTCCTTAATTGACTCCTCAAACTTTTAATTCTTTCAAAATTACCTCTGAAAAAAATCAATTAACCCCCTTATAGTATTAACGCCCATTCACTTGGTTATCTGGAATTTAATTTCTTGCAATTTTGATCCAAATTGACCTTGAACTTTGATATTTCTTCAATTAAGCCCCTAATTGCATTAATTAAAATAATTCAAAGTTTAATTAAGTCTATAAACTTATCAATTCTTCTAATTGTTTTGGCTAAATTGACTTCCAACTTTATAATTTCATCCTTATCAGCCCTCAAACTTTCAATTTGTGTTGTCCTGACCCAATTCTCAAATTATTTTTTTATTCATTTTTTTTTATTTTTTATATTATTATTATTATTATTATTATTATTTTGGAAATTCAAAATTAGATCATGACAGTTGCCCTCTATTTATAATATTTATGATGCAAAGTTATTGAAAATTTTTGTTTCCTTTTTGACTTTATATAGTAAATTTTTAAAGAAAAAAAAACATAGAAAAGAACTTTTACTTCTTTCGAAAATCTTGAAAACTTCATAAGTAGTAAATTGATAGATTACCCTCGTTGAGAGATAGTGAAATCTAAAAATTAGTCATTTGAAAGGCGACCTACATTGTCAATGAAAAATTCAAAGATTTTCAAAAATAGTCTAATTGTTCCATGCGACTTGCCTGTTGGTGAAAACGTTAGAGATTTTGACTTTTCAAAAGTGATCTAATTATTCTAGGTGAATTGCTCTTTGGTGAAAAATACAGAGATTTTTTTGGAAGTGGTCTAATTGTTCCAAGCGATATGCCCATTGGTGAAAAATACGAAGATTTTTTTTGAAGTGGTTGTCATTGTTTTAGGCGACTTGTCCATTGATGAAAAATACAAAATAATTTCTATAGTGATCTAATTATTCTAGGCAATCTACCTATTGGTGAAAAATATGAAGATTTTTCAAAAGTGGTCTAATTGTTTTAGATGACCTGCCCATTTGATGAAAAACACAATGATCTTTTAGGATTGGTCTTATTTTTCTAGATGACCTACCTGCTCCTGAAAACAAACATGGAAGTTTTTCAACATTGGTCTCATTGTAATGGGTGACCTACTCATTAATGAAAGATATAATGATTTTTTTTTTCAGGTTGGTTTAATTCTCATGGGTGATTTGTCTAGGTAAAAAATACAAAAAATCTCTCAAAAGTGAAAAAATTTCAAAAGTATTTTTAATTTTTAGCCATTTCAAAGTGGCCTTCCTTTTGATGGTTCCCATCGGGGATTTCTCTTATGTATTTTTTCAAAACATATTGTTCAATGTTTTGGAGTTAGATGACATGCATGCATTTTTACCTTATTAGAAATATAGGCCCCCATTTCTTCTCATCTTTTTATTGCTTGATTGGTCAGGTCTTGCTATTTCTGATTTGAGTCTTTTTGGTCGTTTGGTTTCTAGCCTACTCGAGTTGGTCTATGTAAGTCTTTTTCTAGAATATTTTTAATTTTACACAATTCGACCTTTATGATGCCTATCATGACCCATTTACTTGCTAGAAATTCTATATCTCGTTGATTAATTTGAGAGGATCATTCATTACTTTCTTGTCTCACTGCGAAAAACATTCAGTGTCACTTGTTGTCTTGAAAGATTCAAATTGCCTCTTATAAACAATAATGCCCCCTTGTCTCAATACCAGAAGTAATTTTTTTTTTACTATTACCTTGAAGGGATCAAATCACCTTTTAAGTACAATATTGTCCCTTTGTACTAGCAATTACCCCTAAGTGTGCTCATGCAGTAACTCAGATAAATAATGATTTTGAGTAACCCTTCTCTCCTTTCTCTCTTTTTTTTTGGTTTGAGTGAAGAAATATTTATCCAGAATGACTTTTGAAATATTGACTTTGCATTTTGAAAATAAAAATTATTTCGATGTAATGTTTAAAGCGTTTTGCTTTTAAAATCTTGCAACTCCCTAGTAATTTTTTAGAAAAGGGATGATTTTTTCTTGTGTTAGCGAGATTGCAATTGATGAAAGTACATAATGAGGTGATCTTCTGCTTTATGTGGGTTTTCAAAACAAGTGCCTAGAGTAAAAACTCATGGTTTTGTTTGAGAAAAAATTGTCTCTTTTTGAACACTCATTTTATTAACATAAATAATAATGAGTAGCTTATTCTCGATATCATAACTCCTATAAAGAAGTATTTTTTGATTTTTGAGATCATCATTTATTATTCCAGGTTGCTTGCTTGCTTGATTAGAAATGACTTTTATAGGCACGTAACGTAGGGTGTTCTTCTTGACTATGAAAGAAAAGGATTCATAAAGCTTAAAAAGTGTTTCAAGGTTTCAAAATTTAGCATCACTATCATAGTTCGACTCTTTGTCTTTCATTTTTTTCTTTTGCTGCTTTTTTTCATTGTTTTGGCCAAGCATCCTCATTTTAGCTTGACTATCATTTTCGCTTTTAATTTGCGTTGCCCCTTAGCATTTGAGTTTCTTGGGATCTTTTACCTTTTGGTTTTCTCACATCTTTTTCATCGATTATTGATTAATGAAATGTCATTTAGCCCTAGTATAAGGTGTGATGCTAGTCAGGGTTTTTTTTTATGAAAGAAAATTTATTTAGGCACAAGAGGGGAGCACAAGGGATGTGTTCATTTTAGAATGTGAAAGGGATAACAAAGATGACATTTTCTCATTTCAAGCGCAAACATTTAAAATCAATAAACTTTGACCTTGTCCAATGTGATGGTTTGGATTTTTACAAAAAGATGCATTCCATGAGTCTATGAATAATTAATCCACTACATACCATTATGCATACATTTAAAACACCTGGCTCAAGAGTCATGGTGTAGGGTGACAATTCATTTTTCTATTCATATTCTCTGGTTTAGAGTTTGGTCAACTCGATGAAGGAGTTGCTTGATTCATTTGTCATTCTATAAATAGAATGTCAAAATATTGTTTTAAACAAACATTAAGTTATTTCTGAAATCAAAAGCAAGTTTAATATTTTAAAATTTCACCAAGGAAAAGATTTTTGCAAAATAGGTTTTGAATTGTGAGATCATGTTAAGCTGTAAAGGTGTATTTGTGGGTTATTATAGGGAATCTCTTTTAGGATTTATGAAAATAAATAATGCTTGATCGTAAATCAAAGAAAGAGACATAATTCAAGGAAAAACTCATTATTTCATTGAAACTTTAGAAAAGAGGCTCAACAATAAAGACTTTATGCTTACATCTTGAGTTATGATTACAAGCAAGGGAATACATAAAAAGGCTAAACACTTAACAACCAATTGATTGAAGTTTTCTAGAATCCCTCAATTGTTCCTCTCCTACAAACTCATCAACTGGGGCATCTTTCCAATAGTCAATTAGGGTTATGTGTAAACCATTCTTAACCATTCATCTTCAAGATAATTGATTTTTAGGGACCGATGTGGAGAAGTTAGCTATAGGAGGAGTAGGTTTTCTTTATTTTAATAGTTCTTTCTCTTACCTTTGTAACCACCTTCGATATTATGAACCTCAATTTCCTTCTTTTTTTTAGTGAAACCTTCTCCTAAATCGAGTCAGCAACCCTACCTAACTAGATGACTTGTTCAATCTTCTTAGCTATAACAACCAAGTCAATAAAATGTTGTGTAGAGCTTCTAACCAAATATTCCAAGTATGGGGCCTTAAAGGTATTGGAAAATAAACTGATCATCTTTTTTTTTTCCAACAAAAAAGGATTAACTTGTACAACTGCCTCATGCCAATTTTAGGTGTATTTCTTTATGGACTCCTTGTTGTCCTTCTCAATAGCTTACAAGCTTAACCTATCAGGGGCCACATCCATATTGAACTTATATTGTCTAATGAAGGCATCAATCAAATCCTTCACCTTAGTATTGTCCAACCACATATACCAAGTGAGGGCAACATCACTCAAGTTGTCTTGAAAAAAATGAATCAATAGTTTCTCATCATAAACCACCTCAGCTATTTTATTGTAGTATGCTTTAAGATGAGTTATAGGACATTGAGTTTCAATATATTTAATAAATTCTAGCACTTTAATTTTTTTTGGATTGACGACATCGGGCATTAAACACATCTCAACAGCCTTTATAAGATTATATAGGCTAGTTCCCTCAATTGCCCTTATCTTTTTTCTCTAGGACAACCAATTTTTTCAGGCCATCTTCTTTTACCACTTTGTCCTTTTGAAATTCCATCACTGTAAAGTCAATGGTAGACGACATTCTTATGGGATATGCTGGTTAAGTAAATTTGGAATACATTACCTGTTAAGATTTAGATGGAACATCATTTGCCCTCAGATTCTATGGATTAAAGGGAGTTACAGGCATAGGTACAAGTTGAGTTATGATTGTCGGTTGTGTAGATGTTGATTCTCCGGATTTAGATCTCAATGCCTATTCGAGTAGACAAGTAAGCCTTATAACTTCTTCTTTAAGACTTTCCAACTCTTTTTGGTGTTAGGCTTCCAATTGGGCTTCTTTTTGTTTTTCCATTTATCTTCTTCTTAAGCGAGTGTTATAGGTGTGGCTTAATGGGGGACCTATATTTCAACCTACTAAAAGAAAATCATGTAATTATGCAGAGAAAAAGCAAAAATGATGATGTTATCAAAAAAAAAATGTATATTAAATGTGGACTCTCCCTTCACGGGGTGACAACGGTCATTATTCATGGATTTTAGGAACCTGAGGTCATTATCATGCCAATGAGGAGATCAATGTCTAGTCTTGCCTAAGTTTGAGCTTTTGATAACTCTCCAGCTTCCAATTTAAGACAATTTCTTTTTGTCAACTATAATAACTCAAACTCTTGTAAAATTCCTATGTGACGACCATTTGCCACCCAATAGTCTTAGAATTCATGATGCCACATGTTGGGCTTTCTATAATGAGATTACACAGGGTACAACCTAGGAGGTAGGTTCTAGTCGTTAATTGTATCAAGGGGTAGGTTGTTATTTAGTCTTAATGGGTCTCTTGTATGTATTGTGATCGTCCTTGAATGGTTGATATAAGGCTTATAAGGAGTTTGAAGATAAAGACCCTGAATAAAATCAGATTAGCATACCAATCACTTCCAACTAAACAATCAAGCAAGAGTTGAATGGTTTCATGAGTCTTACCCGGGCTAAAGTCATTGGGGGTATCGTTACTTCCCCACCTATCCTAAATTTTAAGGTGTGTGCTTTTAAAGTGATGCATGAAAATAAGAATGTGTGCTAAAGTAGTAAAGACAAGAAAATAAACAGAGCACAACAAACAAGATAGTAATAATAAGACAAAAATCAAAGCTTAGTCCTAACTCCCTAGTTGAGTCATCATTCTATCGCACCTAACATCGCGGTGACCTTTAGTTTTAGGTAAAAAGAAAAAATATTTGGCATTTTGTTCTTAAAGGGGAAAAATGTTTGGTTTAAGAGGTCACCACCTAGTATTATGGTCATTAGGAACCCTAACTTATTAAGAAAGATTTTATGTTAGGGTACTGCTTACATAAAAGGAAAGATATTATCATCCATAAAATATCCTACTTGAGATAGGTTGCATTGCTAGTTTTGTCTTAAATTGCTAAGGATTTGTTGTATTATGCTTTTAATAGTCTGCTTATAATATTCTTAACTCTAATGCTAGTAAATATTCAACTACAAATACTTTGAACCCTGGTGTTGATAAATATTATGAAAAAAGGTATGATAGTCCTGACTTTGGTGTTAGTGAATATTGGGGTTCAAAATAATTTTCAATTCTAGTGTTCCGATTCATAATTCTAGCATTTGTGATCAATGGTATTCCTAATTCTGACATTAGTGAATATAAATATTCTTGACTCTAGCGTCAATGAACAAGTGAAATTTTGAATTAAAAGCAAAAAATATTTTTATATTTTTGCAATGAGGGAGCCTTTCTTTTTTTTTTTAGAAAAAAGAAAAAAAATAGAAAAGACAAGTATATATTTTATACTAGATTTGCATTTCACAATATAAGTCTACAACTCGATATTAAGTAAAGTCATAAAAAAAGCATGCGAAGGACTCACAAATAAATTCAAAAGGATCCCTAATTTTTTTTGAAATTTTTTGATATCTTAAAAGATTTGTTTGGCTAGATATTAAAAAAAATAAAAAAAAGGGTATAGGAGCCCAAAAAAAAGGTCGACTAGGACTGAGACTCGGGCCTAATATGGTCTCAACAATTATTTTTTTTAGATTGAATCTAGCTTAGTCATATGGACTAGGTTTGATCCAGCCTACCCGTTTGGTCACTGATCTAGTCTAATGACCAAGTTGGTCCACAACAACAAGCAAACATGTCACCGTATAATCATTGTGAATTATAATTCATACATGCGTCTTTGGATTAATGCAATCAAGCTCTTATCTTTGAAAATCTTTTTTTCTTTTAATTTCATCCTTGGATTAATGCAAGTGGACCTTTGAATTTCTGTCTCATTTACATAATAGTTAATGGTTTCAAACTTTTAATTCTTGCAAAATTACCCCTGAAAAAAAATCAATTAACCCCCCTATAATATCAATGCCTATTAACTTTGGTCCCTAAAATTTAATTTCTTGGAATTTTGGTTAAAATTGACCCTGAATTTTGATATTTCTTCAATTAAAAATTAAAAAAAATCACTTGTATTTTTACATATCAAATCATAGGAAAATAATTATAAATGTAAAGAAAGTATGGGGTGTTACATTTGATATCAGAGCCGACCTCACTGGCTGTCCGGTTGTGCCGATGGGGTCGTCGGGCTCCTTAAGAGGTGTGGATTGTCATATCCCACATCGGCGGGTGAGGGATTGGTAGCTGGCCTTATTAAGAGTGCTGGTTGCTAACTTTTCATATGCGTTTTGAGGCGTCAGGCTCAGATGTGAGCTCGCATCACCAGGAACAAAACTGTGAGGACGGTAAGGCCCAAAACGGACAATATATGGAAAGTTAGGCTGGACTGTTACGTTCAGTGGGTTTATGAAATGTAAAGGATGTAGGAAGGCAAATAAAAATTATTGTATTGATATGTGTAATATGATGGTAATAAAATAATAAAGCTTTTTAGATTTGTGGGAGATTAAATTGCCAATATGGTTTAGATAAATCAGGATAAACATATCAACAATAATATGGTTCTTGATCCCTTAACTTATAAAGAGCAAAGGATGAAACCTTATGATTTAAATGGATTAGAATGAGAACTTTAAGAAGATGAATGAATCAACAAAGGTTGGACTCGTTTTGAATGTGGAATGGTTATGTGACCAGCACCATGATGACAGATGTGATCTTATATTAGTAAAATATTGAACATAATTCCTGGTAACAAATAAGAAGAGCCCATTAGAGAGTGAAGAAAAAGGGAGGAGAAAGCACATAATCTTTTTCAAAGTGATTCCAATACAATGAGAAAGTGGTCTTTGCCCTTGATTCTTTTGAATTTGTAGAAATAAGCTAGGAAATGTATGGAAGCTGACTATCTATAGTATGGAGAATTCTAGAAGTCTTGTTTCGAAAAGGTTTAATATTTGTGCAGACTTAAGTTAATGTGTAGAAAATTGATAAGAAAATGTAAAGTATTATGTATGATTTTTCTTAAATGGAAAATTTGGTTATATAGGAAATAAAAGGTGGAAGTGGTGAAAAGGGGTTTTGTACATGAATTACAATGAAATGCTCGTTTTGTATTTGTCTTGAATATTTTATTACAAATTTTTTTTTATGATGGCCGAACCATTTTCAGCAAAATATCACATGAAGTACTATACCAAATAGTATTTCTACCGACAATGTTTGGGATAAATGAAAGTTGTGCATAGAAAAGGATGTTAAGTATGTAGTATAAGATGATACACATCTTGTGATATGATCAATGGGGATGATGGAGTACGCTTAGAAGTTACGTGATGAGAGTGGTTTAAGATAATCCATACAAATAAAACTAAGAAAATCATGGTACAATGAAAGTGAAAGGAGCATAAATGAATTTAAGATTTATACAATTCTGAAGAACCAAGGGTGGTGAATGTAGTTTAAAATCCTAGGAATGAGAACTAAGGTGAAGACCTTAAAGGAGGAGACGAAGTAGTTGTTTTGATAAATAAGTTACAGACAAACAAAGATCATACTGAATAGTTTAATGATGTATGATTGAAGGTTATAACAACATCATAATGGTGTAAGAATGGTGGCTGAATTTCGTTAAATATAATTGTATGCAAAATGTAATAGTTTTAATGGTGGGATTCCACATCAAGAGTTACTGCTAGACAACACATAATGGAACAGTTGAAACTAGTTATTTACAGTGTAAAGGTGAAATCGTAAAGGTTAACAAAAAAAAAAAACAAACAGGGGAAGAATGATGCAATTTGGGTGATTGTGGATTAACTAAGTCAGCCCTTATTTCCACCACTAAGGATGACTGACCCAATAGACAAATTGGTCAAATTGTATGTTAAAAAGATTGTAAGGTTGCATGGGGTGCCGATATCTATTCTGTTTGACCGTGACCCAAGATTCACATCTAGATTATGGCTAAGAATTCAAAATGCTATATGAATGGAATTGAAGTTAAACACTGCATTCCACCCACAGACAGATGGGCAGACTGATAGAATCATTCAGACTTTAGAGGATTTGTTGATGACATGTGTACTAGACTTCGGGGTGGAGTTAGGAAGAATACTTGCATCTGGTGAAATTCATGTATAATAATAATAATTAGACCACCATAGGATTGACTCCTTTTGAAGCATTGTATGACTGAAAGTGTCATACCCGTTTATGTTAGGAAGAAATGAGAGATGTTATAGTTTACATTTTTAGTTGAAGTTATGTATTGGAAAATATATAAATTATATGAAATAATGATGAAATTAATGTGTAAATTTCATTGTAAATTGATTAATGATATAAGGGATCATTGTTATGTTTTGAGAAAATAAATTTAAACACACACATCATTTAAGGAAGAACGATTTAAAGTAGATTGTGTGTTTGTTGTTAAAGAATGAATAAAGATACTTTGAATGGTGATAGTTGAACCATTATTGATATGTCTTTGAAATGTAAAATAATTAAGTAGGGAATAATTAAATGCAAATTGTATGTATGAGGTGAATACGATACTTGAGAGAGATAAGTTAGATAGTGATTGACGTAGTGATAGAATAACTTGACCAATGATTATATAGAGTAGATGAATCGGTAACCAAAATGATTTGCAGAAAACCAACGTGGAAATTTGATGAATAGGTGTGGAGATTGATTTGAAAGGTTAAGAATGGGTTGCTTTGAATTTCTATGTTTATGGCCAAAAGTTTTACAATAATAATAATAATTAGATTGATAGTTTAACTTTCCTTAATATAAACGACATGTAAGATTAATGTATTAGAATTGGGGTGGAATTTGAGTTAGATTCCATATAGGTGTTGATAAGTTTCTATTAAGATCCGAGATGATTTGACTGTGGAAGTGCTGCTAGTGGGGATTTTGATCGACATGTAAAGGAATTAAGGATTAAAACAATTAAAAAAAATTAAAATTATGGAAGAGTTCTCAAATTGCAAAAGAAACTTGGATACGAGAGTCTGAAATAATGAAAAAGAATTCAGAAATTGTTTCACAAATAGGTATGAATCTTAAATTTTGAGGATAAAATTTTATAAGGAGGGAGGAATGTAAACCCCTGGTTATAATTTTTCTAGACTATAAGACCAAGAGGAGTCAATGTTCAAATAATAGAAAGTTAGGGGTTTATATACAAATGATAAAATGACCCTTAGCGTGAAACCCTAGAAATTTATAATTTAGATATTCATATGACTCGGTGGAAACTTTGTAAAATCCCAACAAAAAACTTCACCATGATGAATTGAATAATGAGAAATAAAATAGAAATGGTGATAAATTGTAAAACTCCCGATCAAATTTTATGATATTAATAAAATTATTGATAATTCAGAATCGAGAATGAGTTGAGCTAGTTAAAATAAAATAAACTTGAATGGTATTGAATTATTAGAAAAGAAATTTTAGAGAGAGATTTTTTTGCATAGTATTTTAAAAGCGGACCGAGAAAAGACATTTGGTTGAACAAATAGATACCCGAACTTGATATAAGGATGTTTTAGTAAATATGGATAGATTTGCTATATAAATAGTAAAATTATGCAGAAAAAAGAGAGGATGGCCGAATGAAAAAAAAAGAAAGGGGAGACAGTGAGAGAGTGTATCTTGAGAACAGACACTAAAACAGCCATATCTCTATATTACACCATTGGATTGGTCTAGTTTTTGGATATATTATGGTTCTCACCACCCTCTAACATCTGACCACTGGGATCTGAATGTTCTGGTTTGGTGTGAGAGATATAGCTCTCGCAATATTTCAAGGAAAACCTGCCTGCAGGTCAGTCACGGTTACCGGCAGTTTCCACCATTGTCCACCGTTGGATCCTGCTCAAATTTGGATATGTTGGTCATATTGGTGAGCTCTTTATTATGAACGGTGGAGATCGGGATTTGATACTTCTACAAGGAGGTATTCATCATAGAACAATACATTGTTAATTTTCAGGCCTGTTTGGTTTTGTTTAGATCTAGAAAGATCTATTCGTTAAAATTCTATGATGTTTGGTATGTGTTGAATGACATAATGGTAGTTAACTTCACCATTTGGATTGTATTCATGCTGATTGAGTTGGGAGAAACGGGAACCTTACTGAAATGTTGTTTTTAAGTTAGGTTAGCAAAAATGAAATGAATGAAAAGTGTGGTGGCTTGATTTGTGTTTAACCATCAAAAGCATGCTAATTATGCTTTCAATTGAAGAAAATCCTTAATGTCTTTCCTTAGGCATGCTCGGCAATATTATTAATAGTAGGAAAAGGGAGATATTGGTTGTCTCAATCTATGTATTGGGACTTAACAGTTTTATCACCTACCTTTCGGCTGTGGTTAGGGAACCAAAATGATAAAATTCCATATTCAGTTCTTCACAAAAGTTGTAGGTATGAATGTTATTTTTTCAACAAACCTAACCTCGTATAATTTGGAGTTATAGAACTCTAGATATGGACAAAAAATGAAAGAAGGGTCGAAACTGTCTGATATTTGATAGATTTTGTTGAGTACTATAACATATAAATTCGGGGGTGTTAAGGGCAGAATTGGTCTTCTGATCCTTCAGTAGAGTTGTAGGGCCGTGTCTTATCTTTTCAATGAGCCAAACCACACTTAAAACTAAATTCTATAACTTTACTTATGAATTAAATGGTAAATAGTGTTCTCGAGTGAAAACTGATCTAGAAAGTGTAATGAGGTAGTTGAAGGAAATAATCGGAAAAATGAAATTAAAACATGGTGATGAATTCATGTGAATGAGATTGCAATAGTATGAGAACACATATTGTGATAAAATTAGAAGAGGGTACTAATTGTATCTCTTGATTATCAAACAGAAAAGATGTATGGAGCAGGGTTGTCAGTAGTTAAAGAGACTCGATCGGTTGGGGAAACAGGTAGGTGCATCACACCTTGTCTTTTCAATTTGTGTAAACTCATTGATAAATTTCAGAATTTATTGTTTTATTGCTTCGATAAACATTGGAATGAATATGAGTACCTTTGCATACATTGATGTGTATCAACTAGTTATGATATAATTGGAATGAATACGAGTGCCTTGCGTACATTGATATGTATCAAACTTGTAATGATATTATTGGAATGAATAAGAGTACCTTGCGTACAACGGTATAGATCAATTAGTTAGGATAAATTGGCTCTTAAAAAAAAGATATTTTTGACACTTTTATATGGTATATAATATGAGTAGAGGTTGAGATAAAGAGAAAAGGTTGAGTTGTGGATGTTGTGTGTAAATGGAAAGGTTGA
>Ga0325405_1003655_pt1 | contig 15787 bp, 8 predicted proteins | sample PopdelMetagenome_21_FD_205663 | JGI IMG/M metagenome (GOLD analysis project Ga0325405, IMG submission 205663) | Populus deltoides microbial communities from Bellville, Georgia, United States - Xylem-Control-R2 | ecosystem: Host-associated > Plants > Phyllosphere > Stem > Wood/Secondary xylem... | reverse complement strand
TTTTTTTTTCTTTCTTAATGAAACTTTCTTTTCAAATCAAGATAGGTTTTTATTTAAAAAAATGCTTCTAATAAAAAAGACAAGTTTTCTTCAAAATAAAAAACAAATGAATAAGGAAATTAAGAGGAATTTTGACCCAAAAAATATATATATTCCTCGTTACTTTGAATGATTAGAATTCTTGAGAATATTGATTTTAATTAGTTTAAAAAAAAAATATGAGATGAAGATTTTGACAAAAAAAATATTTTTTTAATAAAATTTAAATCATTCAAACTCTTTTAAATATTTATTTTAAAAATTAATTATAAAAACGGTCGAGCTGCCTTTGTCTCTTTTCTCTATTCTAATATTTAATGCATCCATATTATCGTTAATTTAAATAACTCTTAATTTTCAGTATGCATTTAACACATTTCTGTATGCATTTATCTTTTGTTTTTTTATTAGAAAAACCAACTTTTTAATTTTAACATCCGTAATAATTTTATCGGTTTAACTGTTTATATACTTTTAACTTTATTGTATTAAACACAAAAATTATCTTTTTATTAATGATTAACAAATTTATTTATACATATCGGTTCCTTAATCGTGGAGCGCTGATAAAATATAATATAATTAATATAATATTGTTATTAATATAATATAATGATTAACATTTTGAAGTTTTTGGGAACGCGGTTTGCACCGCGTTCCCAAACGGTTTCTCCAGCTTCCACGAGTTTTCATGCAATTCAGTGGCTTATTAGAGCATTCTACTACCATCATTCTCTCTCACAGAATCACCCTCACCCTCTCGCAAAAATCCACCAAGGCTCCTGCTTTCCACTTCTCTTTTTCTCTCACGTATTCCCACCCTCACCCTTTCTGCAAAAATCCACCATGGCTCTGGAGTTGATCGGAGGATCATTTCTCTCTCCTGTCATTCAGGTTTTGGTCGACAGGTTGGCCTCTCGTCAGGTTCTGGGCTTCTTCAAAAGCCAAAAACTCGACGATGGTCTTCTGGAAAAGCTGAATGAAACACTGAATACTGTCAACGGACTACTCGACGATGCGGAGGAGAAGCAGATTACAAATCGTGCTGTGAAGAACTGGCTTAATGATGTTAAACATGCTGTCTATGAAGCCGAGGACATATTGGAGGAGATTGATTATGAATATCTACGATCCAAGGACATTGATGCCCCTCGACCTGACAGCAATTGGGTAAGCATAGTTCTTGCACTTATAGACCTTGCTTCCTCATAAAATGTCTGTAAATGAGGAAAAGATAATTTTAGGCATGACTGTTGTCTTTCTGTGAGTTTTAATTAAAGAGTATTCATTGTATATTATATATGCAACTAATATTATTGGCTTTTCGTGTGTGTGCTGAAATTACGCTTGCAAATTCTCATTTATTAACTAGTTTTCTAAACATTGGCTTTGGATTTTTAAAATCTGAATTATTTATATAAATTTTGTCAATTTTAATTAAATTATATTTTTATTTGAGACAAAAATTAATTTCATTATATTTATAAAAATAATATAATATGATATGATAAGGGCTGTGAAAATCACTAATGACATTTAATCAATATCTTTTTAAAACTTGAATTTTACAATTGTAAATTCTTGAAAAGATCTGTAGAAAGAAAATGTTTATATTAAGTTAGCATCAACGATTTAATGGCATTAACTTATTGCAGGTAAGGAATCTGGTTCCACTTCTAAATCCAGCTAATAGAAGGATGAAAGGGATGGAAGCAGAGTTACAAAGGATCCTTGAGAAGCTTGAACGTTTACTTAAACGAAAAGGTGATCTGCGCCACATAGAAGGTACTGGTGGATGGAGACCATTGTCAGAGAAAACAACTCCACTGGTTAATGAATCTCATGTATATGGAAGGGACGCTGATAAGGAAGCCATAATGGAGTACTTGGTGACAAAAAACAATATAAATGGCGCAAATGTAGGTGTGATTCCTATTGTGGGCATGGGAGGGGTTGGTAAAACCACTCTTGCTCAGCTTATCTACAAAGACAGAAGGGTAGAGGAGTGCTTCGAGCTCAAAGCCTGGGTCTGGGCTTCTCAACAATTTGATGTTGCCAGGATTATTAAGGATATTATTAAGAAGATCAAAGCAAGGACTTGCCCCACCAAAGAACCAGACGAATCTCTAATGGAGGCAGTGAAAGGGAAAAAACTTCTACTTGTTCTAGATGACGCGTGGAACATCGAGTACAATGAATGGGATAAATTACTGCTACCTTTGCGGTATGTGGAGCACGGAAGTAAGATTGTCGTGACGACACGGGATGAAGATGTAGCAAAAGTCACGCAAACTGTCATCCCCTCTCACCGCTTGAATGTAATAAGCGATGAAGATTGCTGGAAGTTGTTTGCAAGGGATGCATTTAGTGGTGTAAATTCTGGAGCAGTCTCACACTTGGAAGCATTTGGCAGAGAAATAGTGAGAAAGTGCAAAGGTTTGCCGCTGGCAGCGAAAACTCTTGGGGGTCTTTTGCACTCCGTGGGAGATGTCAAGCAATGGGAGAAGATATCCAAGAGCAGGATGTGGGGTTTGTCGAATGAAAACATCCCTCCAGCTCTAACATTGAGCTATTATTATCTCCCTTCACACCTCAAACGTTGTTTTGCTTATTGTGCAATATTTTCGAAGGGTTATAAATTCGAGAAGGATGGATTAATCACTGAATGGATGGCACAAGGTTTTTTAGTTCAGTCCAGAGGCGTCGAGGAGATGGAAGATATAGGTGAAAAATACTTTGATGATCTTGTCTCCAGGTCATTTTTCCAGCAATCACTTTATGCTCAATCAGATTTCAGCATGCATGACATCATAAGTGATTTAGCTGAATACGCGTCAGGAGAATTTTGCTTTAAGCTTGGTATTAATGAATCGGGCTCTGGGTTCGAGGGTGAACATTCATGCACGCTTCCAGAAAGGACTCGTTATTTATCAATCGCTTCAGCGGAAGCATATGACGAAGGACCTTGGATATTTCGTAGTATTCATGGAGTCCAACATTTGCGCGCCTTGTTTCCGCAGAATATTTTTGGGGAAGTTGATACTGAGGCACCGAATGACATCTTGCCAAATTTTAAGCGTTTGCGAATGATATCTTTATGTCATCTAGAAGATATTTCTTCTCAGTTGCTCAATTCCATTGGCAACTTAAAACATTTGCGGCACTTGGACCTTTCTCAGACATTAATTAAACGGTTGCCCGAAAGTGTGTGCACCTTGTACTATTTGCAAACTTTATTGTTAACAGAATGTCAACATCTCATTGAGTTGCCAGCCAACACTTCCAACTTGGTCGACTTACAACATCTTGATATTGAAGGGACAAATTTGAAAGGGATGCCACCAAAAATGGGGAAACTCACAAAGCTTCGAACTTTGCAATATTACGTCGTGGGAAAAGAGAGTGGGTCTGGTATGAAAGAGCTGGGGAAGCTCTCTCATATAAGGAAAGAACTTTCTATTCGGAATCTCAGAGATGTTGCAAATACTCAAGATGCTTTGGATGCCAATTTGAAGGGTAAGAAGAAGATTGAGGAGTTGAGGTTGATATGGGATGGCAATACGGATGACACACAACACGAGAGAGAAGTACTTGAGAGATTGGAGCCTTCTGAAAATGTGAAACAGCTTGTCATTACTGGTTACGGGGGTACAAGGCTTCCAGGCTGGCTTGGAAAGTCTTCCTTCTCAAATATGGTAGCGTTGACACTTTCTGGATGTAAGAACTGCATCCGCTTACCATCATTGGGGCAGCTGCCATCTTTAGAAGAGCTCCAAATTGAAGGATTTGATGGAGTCGTGGAAGTCAGCTCTGAGTTCTATGGAAGTGACTCTTCGATGGAGAAGCCATTTAAATCCCTCAAAAAATTAAAGTTTGAGGGGATGAAAAATTGGCAGAAATGGAATACAGATGTAGATGGTGCTTTCCCTCATCTTGCAGAGCTCTGCATAAGACATTGCCCCAAGTTAACAAATGCCTTGCCTAGTCACCTTCGTTGTTTATTGAAACTTTTTATTCGAGAATGTCCGCAGCCTGTATCTGAGGGCGATGAAAGTCGTATAATTGGGATATCAGAACCATCCAGTCATAGGCGGTGCCTTCATTTTAGACGAGATCCCCAGCTAAAGGGAATGGAGCAAATGAGTCATTTGGGTCCCTCTTCTTGTTTCACTGATATCAAAATCGAGGGATGTAGTTCATTTAAGTGCTGCCAGCTAGACCTTTTACCCCAGGTATCCACACTTACCATTGAACATTGTCTCAATCTCGATTCCCTTTGTATAGGCGAGAGACCTCTCCCTGCTCTGTGTCATCTGACAATCAGTCACTGTCGTAATTTGGTGTCTTTCCCCAAAGGAGGACTAGCTGCCCCAGATTTGACAAGCCTTGTGTTAGAGGGTTGCTCATCTTTGAAGTCGTTGCCGGAAAACATGCATTCCCTCCTCCCTTCCCTACAGAATTTGCAATTGATCTCACTTCCAGAAGTTGATTCGTTTCCTGAAGGAGGTTTACCCTCCAATTTAAACACACTTTGGATTGTGGATTGTATCAAACTCATGGTATGTGGTTTGCAAGCACTCCCTTCTCTTTCATACTTCAGATTTACTGGGAACGAGGTGGAGTCTTTTGACGAGGAGACGTTGCCCTCTACTCTTACAACCCTTGAAATCAATCGTCTGGAAAACCTAAAATCTCTAGACTATAAGGAGCTTCATCACCTCACATCTCTTCAGAGATTGAGTATCGAGGGTTGCCCTAAGCTTGAGTCCATATCAGAGCAAGCGCTTCCCTCCTCCCTTGAATTCCTTTATCTCAGAAATCTGGAATCTCTGGACTACATGGGGCTTCATCACCTCACCTCTCTTTACACATTGAAGATCAAGAGTTGCCCTAAACTTAAGTTCATATCAGAACAGATGCTGCCCTCCTCCCATGAATACCAGGGGCTTCATCACCTCATCTCTCTTAGAAATTTGAGGATCGAGAGTTTCCCTAAACTTGAGTCCATATCAGAACTGGCGCTGCCCTCCTCCCTTGAATACCTTCATCTCTGTAAACTGGAATCTCTGGACTACATTGGGCTTCAGCACCTCACCTCTCTTCACAGATTGAAGATTGAGAGTTGTCCTAAACTTGAATCGTTGCTAGGGCTGCCTTCCTCCCTTGAATTCCTTCAGTTATTGGATCAGCAAGAACGGGACTGCAAGAAGCGTTGGTGCTTCACCTCTCATGGCAAGATGAAGATAAGAAGGAGCCTCAAGCTTGAGTCCCTTCAAGAAGGCACATTTCCCTCCTCCCTTGTAGACCTTGAAATCTGGGTTTTGGAAGATATGGAATATAGTTCTCCTAAGCTTGAGTCCGTGCCAGGAGAGGGGCTGCCCTTCTCCCTTGTATCTTTTAAAATATCAGCTCGGATAAATCTGAAATCTCTAACAGGGCTTCTGCACCCCCCCTCTCTTCGCGAATTGATTGTCCGGAGCTTATGTACTTGCCCGGAAAAGCGCTGTCCTAACCTTCTACTGGATATGCGTTAGAGATGGGAGAAGAATTTTACATGTAAATATATTTAATTGTTAATAAAAGTTTATTTATTTATAACATTTATTAAATATTTAATTAATTTAAAATAACAAGAAAATGCTAGTAACAAAAATTTTGTAATAAAAATTATAAAACTCTTATAATTAGATAATTTCTATTGTATTAAAATATTATTCTTAAATACTTATAGTTAATGTTTTATTAAGATTGAATATTAATTAAAGTTGCTGAGACTGATACATATTATTTTTTATAAAATGAAACAATCGTTCTCATAAGCTGAGTTATAAGAGATATCTAGAACTAATATATAGGTACTTGTCAAATGACATATACATTGAACTGACCCGCATAAAAAATTTATATAGAAAGATTACATTTGTCTATAGAAAGTCTTATATAATGGTTGTTTAAGTTATTATTAGACTAGAGATCACTAAGTTATCTTATATAGAAAATGTTATGTTTCGATTGTGTTACATGTTGTCATAATAAAAGGTAACAAACGAGCATATATTGGATATAACATGAACTATATGAAGGCATTTGAGTAATCAAAAAAAATTCATCACCCTATGTGAAAAAAAAATATTTCATTTATTTTTAAATAGTATTGATTGTAAATCCTTTCGCAAAGTGAAATAAGACTTGTAAAGAGTTTCAAATCTTATTCAAAGAATCAATAACTATGATGTTGAGAATAAATATAATTTGATAGAGTAAACACACTTCATATTATAATGTCTAAATTGAAATATTGTTGATGAAAGAATAATAATTATACTAAGAAAATAATTATGGAAAGTTAAGTCAAACCACTTTTGACTTTTCTAATATTTGAGGGGTCATGAAACATTGTTATTATTTTATACTTGATCTTCAAATATAAATCAATTAATTATTGAATTGATAATAAATTAATTAATTTAATCTTATTTTATTTAGAAATGTGATTTTTTTTGTCAACTTATTAAAGAACCTAATGGGTCATATATATAAAAATCATTGGTTAGAAATTAAACTGTGATGATTAATCAAATGTAACTTGATTGTAAATAAGTTTTAGAAATAGAGGACTAGAATGTAATTTATATATAGAATCATAATTATGGACCTAGAAAAAAATTAAGTATGGTCTTGATTGAATAAATTTCTAAAATTATCCTAAAGTAATATATGTGATATTATTTAGGGAGTAAATTAATATTTTGTCATTTATACACTACCAGAAATTTGCTTAATACCAACAGAATAATTCTGTCGGTAATTTGAGGTCGCCATTACCGACCGAATTTAATCCGTCGGTACTCTCGTCGGTATATACCGACGACCAAATTCCATCGGTATATACCAATGGGATTACAGACAAAATGTTGAGAATAAAAAAAAGGGCGGTTCGCTGACGTGGAGGTTATTGCAGGTATTTTTTACCGATGAAATCACCGAGGGATTCAAAACGTCAGCTCCATACGGCGATGTGACCGATTCACCGATGAAAATGCCGACGGAATCACCGAGGGATTCAAAACGTAGCTCCGTATGGTGACTTGCCCTGTTTACCGTCAGACCAGATGACGAAATCACAGACGGAATACTTCTGTTGGTGAATCCGTCGGCAAAAGTTAATTTATCCCCACTCTACCGACCCTCTCCTCCCCTATTTCTCCTTCTTCTTCCCCATCCCAACTCTCCCCAACTGCAAACAACCAGCCCCCCCAAAAAAAATCTCCCTTTTCTCAGCACAATAAGTCATATTTCTTGAAGTCTTCTCGTCACAGCATCCGTGTTCTAATTTACCAACGAATTTTTATCAGTTTTTATAGGTAATTATATCTTTTTAAATTTTAACATTTAAATGTCAATTTTATTATTTTTTTAGTAGATGTACATGTTTTATTGTTATTTCTCAAACAAACTTGTAGTATATGAATGTATAATTTTATACTAGTTGTGGTTTGTTTTAGATTTTGTAAGATTGTATTTGTTTGTAAATTGTTGAAACTTTTTTGAATTATTGAATTACATATGTTGTTTTGAAATAATTAATAGCTTGTTTAATGGGTCCGTTTTAATTTTTATCAATGGTATTGCGGAGTCGTAATTTCTGTAAATTTATATATATTTATTAATTTGTATGGACGTTGATAATTGATAATGAATATTTAATATTTATGAGAAGTTGTAATTGGTTTATTGAATAATCTCGAGGTAAACCAATATTTTTGCAAATTTATTAACCTAACATAGTTAATTAATACATGTTGTTATCATAATTTTATAGAGGTTCGATAGAAATCATAAATGATCGTTCATGGATGTATCGAGATTCACCCCAAGGATTGCGGAGGATGGATGATTGTAAAGGGGTACAGGGTTTTATTAATTTCGCAACATCTATTCCCAGAAATTTTACTGGAGGTGGTATTAGGTGTCCATGTAGGAAGTGTCAAAATAAAAAGTATCTGCATCCAAATGTTATAACGATGTATCTTTTACACAAAGGGTTTATAAAGAATTACCAGTGTTGGTACGCACATGGAGAAATATTTGTTAGTAAAAGGAGAATGGGAGAAAGGGTGGTTGGGTCAACTTCTAGTGCTAGCAAAGTGCATGAAGCGGCAAATGACAACACTAATCCTTATAGGTATATGGTTATGGATATAATAAGAATGAATCAAGGTAATGTTAGTCAATGTCCAATTATAGAAGAAGAACCTAATGCAGATGCAGTTAGGTTTTTTGATTTGTTGAAAGATTCTGACGAACCATTATGGGATGGCTGCACGAACCACAATAAATTATCGGGCGTAGCACAGTGTTCACCATCAAGTCAGATCAAGGGTTGAGTGAGGCCGGGTATGACAAGATTATTGAATAGGCGATAAGCATTTTACCTGAAGGGAACAGGCTGAAAGAGAACTTCTATGCTGCGAAGTCCGTGACGAAACCCCTCGGTTTAGGATACCAAAAAATTGACATGTGCCCTAACTTCTACATGTTATACTACCTTGAAAATGCTGAGATGATCGAGTGCATGACATGCGGCGGGCATTCCCGTTACAAACCTAGAATTGGTAGGGGAAAGACTCTAGTGGCATAAAAAAACTTCGATACTTCCCAATCATATCTAGACTGCAGAGGTTATTCATGTCACCAAGGATTGCTGAGCACATGACATGGCACCAATCACATGATGCGGTTGATAGAGTGATGGTGCATCCTTTTAACGGTGAAGCGTAGAAACACTTTAACAGTGTGTATCCTCACTTTTCAGCTGAATCAAGGAACGTGCGTCTTGGGTTGTGTACAGACGGATTCAATCCATTCGGGTCATTTGCTGCTCCTTATTCTTGTTGGCCGGTCATACTGACGGTTTATAACTTGCCACTGGGGATGTGTATGAGGTTGGAGTTCATGTTTTTATCTATGGTCATACCAGGTCCGAGCAGCCCGGGCCAGAATATAGATGTTTGTCTTTGACCGTTAATTGATGAGTTGGTGCAGTTGTGGTCCTCTGGAGCATGGTAGAAAGATATACAACAGCGGTGTTTATGTTAAGGGATCGACTAGTAGTGAGTTAGAAGTTGACTACTATGGTAGATTAGTAGAGGTCGTCGAACTGCAATATCATAGCGAGCAGAATATAGTGTTTTAATTCAAATGTTGTTGGTATGACATGACTGATAGAGGAATCAGAGTTGATCCACATTTCGGTCTGGTCGAAATCAACTCAAAAGCTATACTCTGCAATGCAAATGATGTCTTTGTTTTCGCAAAGCAATGTCAACAAGTTTATTACACATACACCCCTTCTTTTAGAAAGGATCGATCAAGAGTGGATTAGTTGTCCGTTTTAAAAACGAAACCCAGGGGTCGTGTCGAGCTTGTTCAGGATGAGAACGAAGACACAAGTGTGTGAGATGAAGTCTTTCAAGTTAGTGAGTTGGCTGAACCATATTGAGTTGCTCATTTGATTGACTTGGAAGAAAATTCAAATTTTCATATTTTCGATGATAGTCGTGATAATGTTGACGCAGAGGAGTTGAATGTTGTTTTGAGCTCTACCGGACAAGCAAATGTCGATGAAGATGATGACCATATTGAAGATTGCAATGAAGGTGATGACTATTCAATTGATGACGAAGAAGAAGAAAATTCTGACTAACTATCAGAATGAAGCCCTATGTATAACCCTTTTTTAATGTAATATAGATTATGGATGATATATTTTGTAACATGAAATATGTATTGTTTAAGCATTGTTGTTATTGTTTTGTGCGATGGACAGTTTATCATTTAAGTGTTTGCAAGAAGGTAAATAGAAAAATAATTACTTGAAATGCCACAATTACCAACATCCATACTGACGGATAAAAATCCGTCGGCATTTCACAGAGAGTTTGAAAATAATTACATGAAAATGCCACAATTATCGATGCCACTACCGACGGATAATAGTCTGTTGGCATTTCACAGAAAGTTCAAAAATAATTACTTGAAAATGCCACAATTACCGACGCCAATACCGACGGATAATAGTCCGTCAGCATTTCACAGAGAGTTCACAAATAATTACTTGAAAATGCCACAATTACCGACGCCACTACGACGAATAATAGTCTATCGGCATTTCACAGAGAGTTCGAAAATAATTACTTGAAATGCCACAATCACCGACGACGGTACCGACGGAATAAACTCCGTCCGTAAGTTGTTGACGGGTAATATTACCGACAAAATCACCGACGAACTGTGCAAATTCCAAGGGGCGGTGCATTAAATGCATCTCTGACCGCGTGAGGTCGCCGACGGAATTACCGACGGATAGTGAAAAATATGGAGGGTAATTAAAAATATTGGTGTGAAATTCAAAAATTACCGATGGAATTTCAACACGTCACCTACAGAATAAATTAAAATAATATTTTTTATATCCATCAGTGAATCCGCGGTAAAACTGCCCTATAAATTCTACCGACCGCCCCTTCAGTTCATTTTTTCATAACTTCCGTTCTTCACCTTCAATTTTGATTTTTTTCCTCTCATTTCTTCAAGGCTTTCACCTACAATCTCTAGCAAGTGTGCTTGTGAATCTTCATCAGATTAAAAGGTATGTGTTTCCTCTATTTCATTTTACTTTAAGGGTTTTTTTTTGTTTTAGCTATTTTTATTTTTTTTATGTTTTTTTTTTTGGTGTATTTTTATAATGTAGATAAAGTCTTGAAATCAACACATTATTAAGGTAAGCATGTTTTATTCCTAAAGTCTATAGTTTTTTTTTAATTTATTGAATATATTTTATTGTTGTATAGGCATAATTATTGAATAATTTGTTGAGTTGTAATTGTTAATATTGAATTTACCTTAGAATAAGTAATTGAATATGTTGGAATAATTAGTAATTTTACTACATTATTGCATGATTTGTGTTTAATTATTTGCATTAATTTTAATTGTTAGTCTAGAGTTTTTTTTTGAATTTATTGAATATTTTTTTATTGTTTGTATTTATATAATGATTGAATATGTTGTTAATGTTGAATTTACCTTATAATTAGTATGAATGTTATATGTATAGATGTTATGTTATATACAATATTAGTATAGATAGAGTCAATTGGTTATAGCTTTTGTCAATATTTGCAGGTTTGTGGATTTGGATAGTATCTAGTACAAGGAAGGTGCTGTCGAATTTTTTTTAACATTCAAATTTAATTATATAATTATTTGTATACAATTGTGTAGATGTGTATAACGAAAACCACAGCTCTTTGCTCACGTATAGTCGAGCTACTTCTTCTAGCAGCGAGGATGACGTATCCTTAGGTGCCTCTCAAGAAGAGGCACCTACGTCACCTGCACCGTTAACTGATACTGCCTCTTCCAGTGCAGGTTCACAGCACAGAGGTGGCGTGCCTTCGCAGCGGAATCAGTTCACCCGTAAGTACGAGGCACAGTGGAAGGATGACTTTTCAATGTAAGTTTGTTAAGGTTTTAGTTTTTTCTTTTAAGTTATAATATAATTTATGAACAACTGATCAATATTTCATGATTTTTTTTTTCAGGTTCACAAACATTGAGGCCGCCCGAGTAATATCATCGGCGTTTAAATCGTCGATGGAGATTCTATTATTTCAATGGAGTCAGGTATCCAGACATCCTGAATGGATACCTCAAATCGATGTATGGTTTAACTGATTTGAGGTTGGTGTTAATTTCTAATTTCCAGCTTATTTCTAATAATTTATTAATATAATTGTAAATAAATTATCATTTTTATTTATCTAATTATTTATACATAGCACAAATTCGCCTGGTACAAGGCGCTTGATAAAGTTGTGAGGAGGGTGTGGAAAAATCACGCGGCAACTAGGTAACATCGAAAACAATACAAGATTTTTTTAGAAAAAAAACTATGTTTCAACTTCTAATTTCTCGCTATGGAAGTAGGTTGCGTGATTTTTGGTATGAAGCACAAAAAAAGACAAAAAATCGTGAGAGATAGGGGTCTTTAAGGTTAGAACGACGTGGCGGTTTGGAGGGATTTCAAACCGATATACATCCCGGAAGATATATGGCCGCACTATCTTGAGCACGTGACGTCTGAGCGGTTCACACGACGCTCACAGTCCGGTGCTCGCAACCGGAATCAGCCAATTCATGGCTCGGTGACAACGCACACCAGCAGCTCCGTTCTGTTTGCTACACATGCGAAACGGATGGTAAGATTAATTTAAATGAAATATATCGTTAAATTAATTTGTTGTTAATTAATCTTTTTTCATTATAGGCTACATCTCTTAGACGTGAGCCGAGCCCGATGGAGCTGTTTGTGGAGACGCATGTGCGGAGTCAAGACCGCCAAAAGGGGGCACAATAGTTCGTGGACAACCGTGCTCAACATTTCGTGGTATGTTTGTTCAACCATTTTATTTTGTAAGTTATTATTTTTTTTGAATTGAATATGATGATTACTTTTTTTAATTTTCAGGAGACCTATAATAGCCGGTTGAGAGAGACATATGGGGACGATCCTTTAACCCATCCAGAATTCGATCCGGATTTGTGGATGGAGGTTGGATCGTCTGGTGGACCCGATAAAAATCGGGTTTACGGGCTCTGCAACACTACGGCCTAGAACTTGCGGGTGGCCCGTAGTGTTTCAATCGTTAGGAGCTCCCAATTAGTATCGAGCACTCAATCTAAGGAGTTTGTGGCCTTACAGCAACACACGGCTCAGCTCACCGAAAAATACAACCGAGTTATAAGAGAATATTATTAAAAATATTATGTTAATTTGTAATAAATATTATTTAACTTTAATAGTTAATTTAATATTTTTTTTAAAACACATTCAGTTTGTAATGAATATTATTTAACTTTATTTCTTTTGTTTTTTATGTTTAATAAAACTTTTATTTGCATAATTGGTTTTTATTACCATTAATTTATATAATTTTATATTTTGTATTCTAAATAATTTTTTAAAAACATATTTAAAAATAATCACAGAGGGTTTTACCGACAGAATATATCCGTCAGTGTTTGATAGTAGCAGCCACAGTCACCGACGAATTTACAGACGGATATATTTTGTCGGTATTATGGATTCACCGACAATTTTACCGATAGACATAATCCTTCGGTATTGTACAGTGCCTGCCACAATGATCGACGAATGTACATACGGATATCTTTGGTCGGTATTCCAAACATTCACCGATAAATTTACCGACGGTTTGAATTCGTCGCTCTGTCACACAATCACCGACGGGCTAAATCCGTTGGTATATTTCAAGCGGGAAACTTTTTTTTTTGGCGTGCAATTTCCGTCTGTAAAACCATTGGCAAATTTTTTTTTTGCTGACAGATATAGCGACGAACTATGGTATTACCGACGAAAGAAAAGCCGACGTATTTTATCAGTGAGGACGTCGGTAAATAAATTACCGATGAAATCTTAATCACATACCGATGAAATATTTATGTCGGTAAAACTGTGAAATCTTGTAGTGATATAGAGCTTTTAGGTCTTTCTATAAATAAAATGTTATGCCTTTCATTTTCTGTGTAATATAGTAAACAATACATTGAACATATGAAAAACACATAAAATATGAGTTAGCATTCAAATGCATAACAATTTTTCTCTCCTAAAAAGATTTAATAAGTTTCTCATTGGTAGTTAGTGTGAATTACTATTAAAGCTGAACACTTGGATGACTTGTGGTTTATGACAATTATACCGTGAAGTAATTATTCAAAGTTGAAAAGAACATCTGATCTTCATGTAATCTTTTTTATAAACCTTAAATAACTCTAGATTTGTCTAACTAGATTATTTGAACTCCTGGATTTGTTGGCACTCACTGCTGGCTTGAGAGGGCAACAGCCCATGACTGTTTTTCCACCAGAAGCATTGTTAATTACAAATTTTTCTTCTTGATTGATGGAGTTTTTGGATGTGTTGGAATAAATCATAAAATTATGATTTAATAGGTTTAGGAGTCGTCATCTAGTATTATGGTCAATAAAAAACCTGATAATTTGCGAGAGTCTGGGTAAGGAGACTAGTTGTGCATGAGAAAGACCTATCACCCCCACTACATCCTATCTATGACAAGCAGCATTATTGATTGATTGTTTTTGTAAGTTATGTTTCCATTCATTGATCTATCTATAGTTCAAGAAAAGATCTTCATCAGTAAAGAGATCCCTTTCTTATCGGTCTAAAACCTATCTATTCTAAGGCCTAGAAAATTAATGGTGTTTTTAGAAATTTTAGTTAAATCTTAATGAATAATTACAAACTTGCAATGATACTTACCAACTAATTTTTATATTTTACAAAATATGATAAAAATAAAATTTTTATTTTTATAAATATGCATGATAATTTTTAGAATTTGACCATGTACTCACATAAATTTTTTTATATATTTTTCAAATAATTTTTTTTTAATTTGTTTGTATTTTTTTAGAGATAATGAAGAAAAAAAATGTATACTTAATTTCAGGTTAGCACCATATAGCGAGAAACTTGCAAATAATTTTAAAATGGTACCTAAATGCTTTAAAAATTTTGAAAATCATGTTGGTTTGTCTGGTAAAATAAGAAAAAATTCAACAAAGAAAACTGTTGAAATTTATTAGAACATGTTTACCAAGCATGTTCTAAAAAAAAAAAAGCATTTGTTTTATAATATTTTGCACAACCAAACAATGCTTTATGCTTGGAATGGTGGCAGCCTGGCCCAATCATATGAGCTGGACTTAAAATAAAAAACTCAAAATGTTTTAGACCAAAAGGCCTTGAAGGCCGAATCCACTAACAAAAACGAAGTGCCCTCTTTTATCCTGGTAAGATCAAAACACTGATTTAAATGCTTTTGCTAAGAAACAAATTTCTTCAAGTATTATTTAAATAATTTGGGTTATGATTACACAAGTGTATAAACAGTGGTTCGAATCTGTGGCCCCACTATTTTTTATTTTTTCTTTTTGTCTATAATGGAAACAAAAAGAGGTGTATCAGTTTTTGTTTGTAAAAAAAAAAAAAAAAACCTAAAAGAAGGAAAAGAAGGTTGCATCTTCAACCATTTAGACACTGTTTGGCATTATATTTTAGAAGTTTTTTTTGAAAAAAATTTAATTTTTTTTTTATTTTTCTCTATTTTAAATTAATATATTTTTAATGTTTTCAGATATTTTAATATGTTGATATTAAAATTAATTTTTAAAAAAATAATAAAATGTATTATTTTAATATATTTTAAAATGAAAAGTACTTTGAAAAAAATCGCTACCGCATTCCAAAATATACTCTTAACTTAAAAAAAAAAAAAAATGGTAGAAGCAGACATCAGGATTATCCAAAATGTTACATTTGATCCCTGGTAAAGAGTGTTTGGCTGTGCATTTTAACCTGCGTTTCATCAAATTTAAAATTTTTTTTTTGCTAAAATTGAGTGCGGTTTGTATTTTTTGGATCGTTTTGATGTGCTGATGTTAAAAATAATTTTTAAAAAATAAAAAAACATCATTGACATGTATTTCGGTACGAAAAACTATTTGAAAAATAACCACTACTACACTACCAATCACACTCTACGCAACAGATCCTGACCTGTTACAGAGATCTTGTCCTCTTCTTTTGTCTTCCTTCTTTTACTAATCAATGTGATTTATTAGCTAATCCAGTTTTCAT
>Ga0325405_1003652_pt1 | contig 15797 bp, 9 predicted proteins | sample PopdelMetagenome_21_FD_205663 | JGI IMG/M metagenome (GOLD analysis project Ga0325405, IMG submission 205663) | Populus deltoides microbial communities from Bellville, Georgia, United States - Xylem-Control-R2 | ecosystem: Host-associated > Plants > Phyllosphere > Stem > Wood/Secondary xylem... | reverse complement strand
CTAAGAACAATTAACTTCCGGGCATCAAGATTTACCTTTTAGATTTGAACCGTAATGATGACAATTAGGAACAAACTAGCTTATCATTCAAAACCAATATAACCCTTCGAATTATGTTGCTTATGCTGTTACTTGTTTTGCTTGATCTGGGTTTCTTTCTTCTCCTTCTTCTTGTTTTTTTTTTATTCTAACCGTGAGTGTTGGATCATATATTGTAATTAATTTTTTAAAATATTAAAATTAATGACTAGATAAAACTTCAATAATTATAAAATTCATAACATTTAAATTAGTAATATTTGAAGAATAAATTTAGAATTTAATTAATTAAACTATACCCCCTCAAAATTAATCTAAATATGCTGTTGCAATGGGTGGGTGCTTTAAGGGAAATGAAATTCCCATACCCTTTGTGTTGGCATGTTTTGTGAACGTGAATATCACTATCTGTAATCGAACTAATTTACTATGGAGTGAAACTACTTTTCTAGTCTTGTAATAGCTTCTTGTACCAGCATTATACTCCGTTGGATTGTGTGTTTATGATTGATACTGCAGTTATTTTTTAAAATATTTTTTATTTAAAAATATATTAAAATTATATACTTTTTATTTTTTATATTATAACATCAAAATACTAAATTCAAAGTAAAAAATTCAAATTTTAATAATTAAAAAAAAAACAGGTTTAATTTCAATACTAAAAGAGAGAACTTCCTACTCTGGCGTCAATGATTCCATGTGGCCAAGCTAGAGATGACTTGTACTCTAGTTTTGAAGCAAAAGTTTAAACAAGCTGGAAAGTTAGCGTTGAGGGGCAAAGAAAGGCACTAATGACTATTCTTTGATTGTTGATTATATAGTTTTTGGCCCCAAATATAATTAAATGGATAGCCATTAACTTATAAGACGTTAATGGAGGTATCTACATGTTAAGGGTCTCCCTGAGGGGAGCGGCGGCTACCCTTGCAATTGCTTAACCTATCCAGTATCCACAGTTTCAAGATTTTTTTTCCAATCGCTTTAATTTAATTTTTATATCAATATATTAAAATAATTAAAAATATCAAAAAAAAAATTAAGAAAAAAATTGACTGGAAACAAACGAGCTGCCTCTTAAGCTTGGTCTTCGTTTATTTTTGACGATGATCATAGAGACCAAGATCGCCACGAATCCAATTTTCCTGCTCCAGAAAGTGAGAGAGATACCCATAGAAGAACGAGTCTAATGGCTAAGCTATAAAGGCGCGTTGCCCCAACAGTCAACACCATAAAAATTGCTTGCGAAATTAGCTCCAGCCGCTTGAAAATAGAGGTATCTACATGTTAAGGCATAACACAGTCAAAATGCACATAGAAAATCAACATCCTAAATTGGAAATTAAAATGAACCCGTCATTGATAGTGTGGTTAGAATAAAAAGGAACAAAAACACAGTTGTTTCTCTTATAACCATCCATCCATTTAACAATAGATCACAAAAGTAATAAGTTCAACTAGTCAAGTGTAATTTATTTCATCATTTCAGGCTGCCAACCATTGGCAAGACAGTATCTTCCTGCCTACAATACCCAGAAATACCAAAAAACACCAAGCAAATAAATGGTCAGCAAAGCAACTCCCAGAAGGTTCACCAAATCCTGCAAAGAGAAGCAAAAATATCAATGCCATAAAACATGACGACCTTCATAAACAGAGACATAGACACAAACACCCACAGGCTGAGCAACAATCCACATCAAGTTTGATCTGGTTCATTTAATGAGATTTTAAGCAGCACAACACAGCTGATCTCAAGCCCACAATAGTTGAGGAAATGTAGCACAAATGAGCACACCAAAACTCAGTTCCAAAGAAATTTGAAAAAGAACAATATACAAACACACATTCATGAAGAATTTCATAAAACATAGTTTTCTTCTGATTGAGAAGTATGGCAACATTCATTAAATAACTATAATAATTTCGATATAAAAAAGAACTGTACTCGTTCTGAGTACAGATTTATATCGCCCCTCACAAAAACTATATAGCATCCTGTTTCTATCAAAAAGAAAATAAGAGAAAAAGTACCCAAAAAACCCTATTCCAAGAAAAAAAACCTATTGCCCACAGTTAAAGTTTCCTTGACCTAAACCATTCAGAAGTTTCTCATTCAATTTTAGAAAGGACAGAAAGGATGCAAAGACAGTGAAGATTCCATTCTGAGAAAGAAACAGTATTAGAGTTATTTTATTGTTCCACCACCAGATGGATCGCCACCTAGCATAACTGAACAGTAAAGATGAGGCCACCCAAACTGCTACCATAAGCTAGACTCAAGTCTTGGCATCGAGAAAATGCCTATTGGAACCCAACTTCATACACCATTCTTATTAGTAAAGAGCATGAAAAACAAATCCTGTAAATATACATGTAAATCCTATGCATTAAAAGAACTACCTTCTAACTATACAAATAAGCCATTATCAAAAGAACTTATTAATTCCCACAAACTAATAAGAAAGAAAGAAAGAAAGAAAGAATGATGTGTGCCATGCATGCATCACACAACCACATGACTTCAGCATGTAGAACAGTAGAAAACAGAATATTAGCAACTGCTTCAGTGGTATGGTTGTCAGTTGTACAATGGTGTGCGTATGCACATAATAGATGTATACATGCAGGGATACAAACACACTCACACGCACACAAATTGATTCAGAGACAACTATTTGCAAAGTAGGGCACTTTATAATGCAAGAGGTGGTAAAGAGAAAGGAAGACCATCAAGATGTCAAAATGTACTTTGGCTTAACAGTGAAGAAAGGAAAAATGGATGCATACACTGAAAATGTCCTTTAAACTATACGCTTGTGAAGAAGGATAACTTCTATGAAATTAGGCCACGTAGAGGACAGATACCATAAAATGATCCAGGCAGCTTTTGGCATAATACAAACTGAGTTTTAAATCCCCCTAGAATCCCTTTTCAGTTCTTCCAGCCTTCTGATTCTAACAAGTAATATAAGCAGAGCATAAAGTAGGTTTAGAAGAAAATTAAGAAAAAAACACAAAGGTCTTGTTAGAAAACTACATAGCCAATACTCTGACAATAGAATACTGTAAGGATCCAATAAAGCAAGAGAAAAACAGTAAAGAGGAGTCTACAACACATTCATAAAATATCTACTTATCAAAACTTCTGGATTATGAACTTCAAAATTGGTAAGTGGTAGCAAAGAAAATGTAGATAAAAATCAATAAACATTACTTTCAACCACAGAATTCGCAATGAAATTCTGTAAACTCAAGTATTTCCCACCATGCTCTTTTCCGCCCACCCCTCCTCATCCTCAACCTTCTTGAACATATTCCTTCAGTCATCCAAATGAACAAACATTTGTTAAACACCATTAGATTTTGCATCAACACTAACAACTCCTACCAATCAAATCACTTCTTGTTTTTTACCATACTCAACCTGAAATGACAAAATGAAATGCAAAACCAAAGCATTTAAACCAAACAAAATTACCATAATGAAAAGTAAAAATCCAGTAAAATCCATGAAACCAGGATTCATTTAGTAGGAGTAGCAAGAGGAAAGGAGGGGAACCAGGCAACACAAACTAATCACACATTACAGTACTCTCACCAAATCAAAATCCCAAAACACAAATTCAACACATTATCTTCCACATTCTCTCGGATAAAACCAAACAAACAAAATCCCTAGATGAAACACAATCAAACCCACAAAAGAAGATCTATAATTAAATTCAATTAAAACCATACAAAAACTACCAACAAAATCACCAATCACATTACAAAAAAACCATACTACCAACAAAATCACATTACAAAAAAACTCAACTACCTACATTTCAGATACCTATAAAAAACAACTACCAACACATGCCATAGCACATCAAATTAATAATAATAAAAAAAAAACCATCAATAAAATCATTCAAGGAATCTACCCCTAATCAATAGGGACCGATTCCTTTCTAGAGACTACCAAGCAATCCCAACTCAACCCTTTTTAGCATCAACATCCTCGCTAACAAAACCCAACAATCTATCCCATCAATCAATCAAATTCAATCAAAATACACAGAACCCATCAACAAAAATCATCAAAGTACACCACAAAGACGATACCTTTAATCAAAAGACCGATAAAAACCGTTCCTCTCTAATGCCCACCATGCTCCTTAGAATGTTGCTGGTGTTCAAGATGACGGCGTTCCTCAGGAAGAGCAAGAAAGTAAGATAAAACCATGCCACCAAAGCAAACATGATAAACTGGATCAACTGAGCTTGTTTCAATATACTTAGCATGGTAACTATCCATCCCTCTTTGCACTGATTTCTTCACGTAATCAAGTGACAGCATGGGCTTCACATGGTTGGGAAATTCCTTCACTTTCAAGCCCTTAATTTCGCTGTAGAACTTCCTTAGTGCCATTTGATTGAGTGTGGATTTGAGGGTTCGACGAAACCCTAGCCCTAATTTTTAAAATTTGGGGATTTGGTTTTTTTTATGAACGTAGAGAAATGTATATAGAGGGTAACAACTGGGGAATGAAGGATAGATTTTGGGGCGGTTAATTCGTTGCTATTGGTGGGGTCCACAGAATTAAAGGAGACAAACAGGAAATTATTGATTTGAGTTTTCTTATATAATTTCCCATACCCAACATTTAATTAAATAAATCTTTTTCATTCTATTAACACTTAAAAATAAAATCATAAATGATTAGTGTGTGTGTTTTTTTTTTTTAATGTAAGGTATTCGGGTCAGCTTACACATATCTCGATTAATCTTTATGAATCATAAAATTAACGATCAGGTAAGATTCCAATAACCATCAATATTGACAATCACATTACTCAAATCTGAGATCACGAGGAAAGCAAACCCTTTGGTTTTAGATTTTTATCACTGGATCACTTACTAGATAATTAAAGTTTAATTGCATAAGTGGAGTAGAATGACAATTTTAAAGTTATTTTTTTATAATAATAAAAGATATGTCTCTAGAGGTAGTGTTTTTTTTCTAGGATATTTAAAAAAAATTCTTAATTCTAAAATCATCCCTTTTTTTTCAAATTTTTCTAATTATTTTGAGTTAGAAAATAACATATTCCTTCTTTTCTTTTTAAGCCCAGTTTAGCATTTCGATCTAATCATATTGTAAAAAAACAAGTTAACTTTAAATTATTTTTTTGGCTTTTTGGATCATTTTATTGTGTTAATGTCAATGAATTTTAAAAAATAAAAATAAAAGTATTATTTTGATTCATTTCCAAGCAAAAAACACTTTAAAAAGCAACTTTACTACACTCTCGAACAGGTTTTAACTGTGTATATATATCAAGAGATTACTTCATGAAGTCAAGCAGAAAATGAGAAATTTTGGTTTTTCGATCACAGTTTATCATTTGCTTATACTTATTAGGGTTTTTTTTTGTTTGTTTTTAACAACATAAAAAAAAGTAAAGTAATACAGTATAGAAAAATGTTTGGGGATATAACATGCTTAGCGAGTCACAAATGGCATCTACGACTTACATATCACAATTGACATTTGTAACATGTGATTCACATGTCATATGTGACTTCAAACAAAATTAAATCCTAGAGTTCCTTTCTTTTTATTTCTCCCTTTATATCCCTAATCTCTCTCTCCATAATCAATTGTCACTCCTCTTCCCTTACTATAAGTAACCACATTTTCTCTATAAAGCAAAATACACCTAAAACATCACGAGATCTCCATCCCTACTTAACCAGCCATTCGAATGATGACTACGATTATGGATAGGATACGTAGTTGATTGTATTGACAAGACTAAAGCTATAGATAACATACTTAGTCAATTATATTGATGAGATTAAGATTATGAATATGATACTTAGTTGATTATATGGATAGTGACTAAAATTATGTATAAGATACTTAGGCTATCGTGCTGATGAGATTAAAGCTATGGATAAGACATTTAATCGGTTATGTTGACGATGCTAAGGATATAAATATAATACTTAGTCGACCATGTAGACAAGACTAAGATTATGGATGTGAATTAAAACCAGTCATTTAGACAGAGACAAACTAGTATTGGGTAATAATTAAGGTTATGGAAAACACTTAGGCTATGGATAAGATATTTATCTAGTTGATCCAGGTTGACTCGGATCAATTTTTTTATTTAATTTATTTTTTGTTGTTATTGTTGTTTATTTTTTATAATATTATTAAATTAAAAAAGTTTATTAAATCCAATTAAGTTAATGACCTGATTCTTGAATTTTTTTTCTGTAAAAACATTTCCATCTTTTGAGTAACTTCAATTTTTTTGTTAGAAAAAAAATAAATTCACTCATGACCGGTTATTTCTCAAACTGGTTGGTTCCAACATAATATTTTGTCTCAATTGGATTTCTTAGAATTTTAATTTGAGTTTCGTATCTAAAAGTTTCAGTAATTTTTTACAAGGAATACCAAGATCCGTACAAAACCGCTTTAATTTTTATGCAGAACCATCATATGGGCAGAGGACGCAATTGAGAATGTTCTGAACTTCGAGGTATCCAATTGGTATAAAAATATTCTTTGGGATTCTATAAAGAATTACTATATAATTGGAGACTTATTTAAGGATTACATCTACCATTGAATAAAACAAAAATTATTATACTTTCTCCTATTTTTTTTCCTTTCATTTTTGTTTTTATTTTCTAAATTTTATCATTCAGTATTTATTTTATCATAAATTATTTTTATTTACTTCCTATGAAAAATTATCATAATCTCAAAAAAATATCCTAACAATTAATTTGTGCTTGATTTTACAAGCATATATTTTTATTATTGTATAATTAATTGAAAAATAGTTAAAGAAAAAAAACAAAGTAATGAAACCAATGGAGTTAATCACTCGGATCATATATTTGATGGATTAAACCGTGAAATCTAGATTGATCTAATATTTCATCTTCTTAATATTTTTTTTTTAAAATCATCTTGATATTTTTTTTAAAATCAAGTCACACATCCATGTTGTTTTCGGACCTGCCAAACTGACTGGGTTATATTGAGACAACTCATATATAATTTAATTTTAAATTTAGAATAAATAATAAGTCAAATCGTGAAATTTTAAAATTAATTCATTAAACCTGGTTTAATAATAATATCAAATAATTCCTTACAATTAAAATATTTTTTTTTACATTTAATTTTTTTCCGAGCTGTATTATAGCAAAACCCCTAGTGATAGCTATATCTAAACCTTTATATTGTAAAAGAAGATTAGAAAATGTGGCAAAATTCACGATTCCATAAATGGGATTTGGGTACACATTTTTACTGCACCATGAGCTTAGAGATGGCATAGAAACACTATACCATCATTGTTCATATATTGTATGAATAATTACAGAAAATTTAGCCTATTTTATATATATATATATATATATATATATATATATATAAGTGTGTTTACTTTTTCATATTAAAATTTAAATTTCAGAGAACACCACAATAAAATATATGCTTGTAAATAAATTAATTTAGATGTGAAGGATCTACTTCAAAATCTAATTTGAATTAGCGAATTCTTACATGAAAACACCCTTATCAGTAGGAAAAAAAACCCTACAAAGTTAGTAAAATAAATGCATAATCAAGATCAACCCTCAATCAGGCAATGTTGTGTTCCTATTCCATCTAATGCCTCATTTGTTATGTTTTTCAAAATCCCTTTTCTTTTGTATATCACCAGCTTTGCAAACTTATTAACACGAAAATGATGAATTGCATCAAGTATATATATATATATTTTTTAAAATCTTTATATTTTTATATATTTAACATCTTAAAACAAAATAATAACAAAATAAATAATCCAAACAAGAATCAAAACAAATTACAATAAAAACTTGTTAAAATAATAAATTAAAAGATTAAAAATCATGAAATGATCAAGAATTGGTGGAGTTGCATAAATAACATATTTTTCTTAGAAAATTTTATATTTTTCATGTTAAAAAATAATAAAAATTGATCAATTTACAATGAAAAATTGTTAAAATAACAAACAAAAAGATTAGAAATCGTGAAATTGCCGCAAAATGATTAAATTGCACAGAAAAAGAACACTACTTGTCTTTTCTAATACGAGTGTGTTTGGGAATATGATTATAGTTGCTTTTCAAAATACTTTCCATTCAGAAATATATCAAAATAATAATTTTTTATTTTTAAAAATTATTTTTAACATTAGCGCACCAAAATGATTTAAAAACATCAAAAAATATTAATTTAAAACAAAGAAAAAAAATTATTTTTTTAAAAAAATATTTTTAAAATACAAAAACAAATATATCATTCAAAAATACATTCTCGTGATTCCATTTCTTGGACTTTCTCATGCAACAAACAGAATACCCCCCTTGAACTCAACTCTTGACAAATAAAAATGAGTAAATTACTATGAACAAAAAGTCAAACCCCATCATGGTACTTGGATATTTCAATTCAATATATATATATTTTAATCAAAATTGGAACTATACCTTTAGTTGGTTGGAAGTTAGTAGTTAGTACCTTGGGAACACCAGGCAGGCATTGCCAGCATATCCAAGTACAGTTCCCCACGTTGGACCAGCTTAATGACCAAACAGACCATACCTTAAAACCCCAAAAATCAAACAACAATGGTCATTTATGTGATTTCACAAGAAAAGAAAACATCACCCGCCTTTTTCTATTCTCAAAAAAAGGAAAGAAAAAACAAAAAAAAAATCACCCCACCATAAAATGATCAAATTCCTGAATTATTATTAATTATTAGTAATCTAATCATCGGACAGTTTGTCCAAATCACCAAACAAGCCCGTTTTCCTGCATTTTGGAGATTAACAGAGAAAGCAACAGACAGGTCTCTCTGTTTTTTTTTTTTTTGGGATTTTTTCTGGTTCTCTTTCTCTCCTTTTCGTGTTCGTTTGAAATCTTAAAAAAATAAAAAAAATTAAGAATTTATAGTATATAAGTTTTGATAAATGGCAACGTTCACAAGTTTTAGAAAAGCTTATGGGGCTCTCAAGGATACAACAAAAGTTGGCCTTGCAAAGGTCAATAGTGAATACAAGGTGAGATTTTTGGATTCTTCATCAATTTTTGCTTAACGGGTTCTTTTCGTTTTATGATTTTTAATTATGGAATGTTTCTTTCTTTTCCTTTTCTTTTTGGATTTTGAATGGAAGGAATTGGATATTGCCATTGTAAAGGCTACCAATCATGTTGAATGCCCTCCTAAGGAACGTCATGTTAGAAGTAAGTTTATATTTTGATGTGGGGTGTTTAAGATTTTGATCTGTGATTGTGCTTTTGAATGGGTTATTGGAACGTGGAAATGGGTTTATTTTGTGACTCATGCTTTCGAATTTTTTTAGGACGTAGATTTGATGATGTTAGTTTTTTGTTTTGTTTGTTTTATTAATGTTATTCTTTATTTTTTCTGGTGACTTACAGAAATATTTTCCGCAACATCAGTAATAAGACCTCGAGCAGATGTGGCATACTGCATTCATGCACTTTGTAAGAGATTAGCCAAGACGCAGGATTGGATTGTAATGTTGCTCTCTCTCTCTCTCTCTCTCTCTCTCTTTTAACTTTATTAATTTTGATTAATTGTTGTTGTTTTGTTAAGCCATGTAGGTATTGTTTTAAATTTCTTTGATTAATTTTGCTCTCCCTCTCTCTCATTTGAACTTGTATAAATGAGTTTTGAGCTAAGCATTGTCGTGTCATAACCGTAACTTGACAGTTCATCAATGTAAAAATTTTCCCACAGATAATAGATGGAACTTGGGTCCTGAAATTTGGATGTCTTTATGCAGGTTGCGATAAAGACGTTGATAGTCATTCATAGGACGTTGAGAGAGGGAGACCCTACATTTCGAGAGGAGCTCTTGAACTACTCACATAGAGGAAATATTCTCCAAATGTCCAATTTCAAAGATGACTCTAGTTCGCTGGGTATGGAGCCTATGTTCAACATTGTTTTTGTCAGTTTATGTGAACAAGCTTTGAATTTTGAATATCAATAGCTTTTTAGATTGCTTTTTCTGAGATGCAGCCTGGGATTGCTCTGCATGGGTTCGTACTTATGCTCTTTTTCTAGAGGAAAGATTGGAGTGTTTTAAGGTTTTGAAATATGACATTGAAGCTGAGCGCTTGAATAAAGCATCACCTGTGGCAATCAAGGTTTCTTCCGTGCTGTGCATTAATTTGGAATCATATTTTAACCTGGCATCAGATTATGTTTTTATCATGGAACGGCATTAACTATCTATTAATTATAACAGGTGCATAGTAAAACACGGCTCTTGAATGGAGAGGATCTGTTGGAGCAGCTACCTGCATTGCAGCAGCTTCTTTATCGTCTACTTGGTTGCCAGGTAAGGGTTGATACTGGTAACAGATTTGCTTAATTGTGGTTATTGAACAATGAGATTTCTTTGTGAGGCTTTAGTATCTCCTAACCACTGAATTATCTTTCATTATATAATCCTTCCCTATCCACTTCCTCTAATTTTTGCAGCCTGAAGGTGGAGCTTATAACAATTATCTAATACAGTATGCCTTGGCTCTGGTATGCATGATACAAACATGTTTTTCTTACAAGAGTGTTTTCAGCAGTATGTTTTGCGCAAGTACTTGTTGGAATTCTGAATGACGGGGGAATTTTTCAGTGAAAAACCAGTGCATATATAACTGAAATTTAAATTATTTCAATTGCCAGATGAGCTGTGAATTTTCTTTACTGTACTGACCAGTGACAATGCACTTTCTTATCCTCATCGGCAGGGTAAGATTGTGCAGTGAGCTACAGTCCCTTGTGTTTTCTAAATCATTCTCTTAAAGCATTATGATGTTGTCTTTTAATTCTCGTGACTTGCTAGGGATAGAGTAAAAGGATGCTTTAAGTGTTTTTTTCCCTTTTTCTTGTTAACTGGGACCAGAACTGGAAGCCTGCCTGCAGTGCATGATTCTTGGAGTGTTGATACAAATAATTGGTGCATTTTTTATTCCTTAGGGTTATTTTCATATTGTATCCAAGATCTTCAAGCTTATGGTTTCTAGAAGTTATTATTTATAACTATATAATACATCTAATTTTCTATCATGGGTCATTATACCAACACCTTTTGTTGTATTCCTTTGTTTTTTTAAGTCCTAAAATTGTTGTTTTCCATGCAGGTCTTGAAGGAGAGCTTTAAAATCTACTGTGCAATCAATGATGGAATTATCAATCTTGTTGACCTGGTAAAACTTGCACTCAAGCGTGTAACTGCCTCTTGGACTAGTTACTTGTACTTTTCCTCTTATATTTTTTCCTCGATTAACAGAAATTCAAAATATTTTTACAGTTTTTTGAAATGACAAAACACGATGCTGTCAAAGCTCTTAATATATACAGAAGAGCTGGCCAACAGGTTTTACAAACGACTGCTTTTAGTGCCAAATGGGGGTGCCTTATTACTTGTTGTCTAGTATTTAATTCAATTTTGGGCTGTTCAGGCTGAAAATCTTGCTGAATTTTATGAACATTGCAAAGGCTTGGAGCTTGCAAGGAACTTTCAGTTTCCAACACTGAGACAGGTTCTCTTTTCCACCAAACTGAAAAATTTAATGAATGCTCATAACTGGTTCTTACAACTTTTCTGTATAGTGCAGCCCCCTCCAACTTTTCTTGCAACAATGGAAGAGTATGTTAAAGAAGCGCCTCAGTCAGGTTCTGTCCCCAAGAGACTGGTGAGAAATTTTATCCATGTGGGAGTTTGCTTTTAAATGAGATGGTTAAATAAAAGTTTTTCCTCTGTATTCAAATGTATTGAAATATGAGAAAATGGAATGCGACACCTTCTCTATGTTTTGGGTTTGTGATTAGCATGCTGTTTCACCAACAGGAGTATACGGAGAATGAGCCCGAGGAACCTTCAGAACCTGAGGAACCTGTAGAAGTTGAAAAGGTTGATGATGAAAAAACACTGATAGATGTGGAGGAAGAAACTAAACCTGAGGAAGAGGTGGTAGAACCTCCATTAGTATCAAACGATGCTATTGGGGATTTGCTGGTAAGATCAACATTTTTATGCATGTCCTTTTTAGTTGATTTCTTGAGTTCTCTTTCACATAGTGTCTCCATATGTTTTTGTTGCAGGGTCTGAATGAAATAAATCCAAAAGCTGCAGAGCTTGAGGAAAGCAATGCAATGGCTCTTGCAATTGTTCCACCTGGTAGTGCACATATCAATTGATTTATGTTTATTAAGAAATTTTTAGTGCACGTGTGTGGTAGAGTATAGAAGTTCATTTTGGAGTAGTGTTTCCATGTCTTATGGATTAAGTGGCCCACCAATCCGTGATATAGAAATGCAGTGCACCTTGTTTAAATGGTTTATATTGCCTTTCTCTTTTGAAGTGCTGATGGGACATAGCAAAAATATCTTATAAGTTTGTGCAATGATTAGCATCACTCAAGAACCTGTGGAGTTATTCTCTTTCATCTAGTGACACCATCTTTGTGGTCTACGGGTGAATTTGAGTTTTCTTCTTTCGAAAAAAAAAAAATAGGAATCTTGACCATCTGATTTATCATACATCGCATGTCTCGTAGTTTGTAAAATAATTAATGTTATATTGATGCAGGTGCTGATCCTCTGTCTTCATCAAATGCTTTAAGTGAACTTGGTAAGCCAAATGCAACAGGTTGGGAGCTAGCACTTGTTACCACTCCAAGCAACCCAACTAGCCAACCAATGCAAAGCAACATGGTCAGTTTATTTTATCCTTTTTAAAAAAAGTATTGAGACTTTGAATCTAAGCCTTTTCTTTTGTCAAAGAAATATAACAAAATTTTTTGTTATTCACATGAATACTGGTTCCATTGGAGTTTTAAGTGAAGCACTGAGCAAATGACCTTCACTTTGTTTTCTTTTTCAGAGGTTAGAGTGGTTTTGCTTGTCATCATGAAGTTGGTTGTTTAAGTGTGCAATGATATGTCTTTTTGAAAATCACCAACCTGAAGTCTTTAGTTTAATCTTTTCTGTAATATAATGGAGCTAATTGAAACTTAGATAGAGCTTTCTCAAGGATTAGGTATTTAATTGCATAGCGTTGAATTGGTGCCTTTTGATTTGATGGAATTGACTTGAAACACTGAGCCTGGCTGATGATGTCTTGGGTTCATGCACTCGATCCTGAAGCAAGCTCAATCCAAGTTTCTATTGACTCCAATAGGATTCACTGGCTCCCGTTTAGCAGCTTTAGTGTCGCATATTGCCTAATTGAAGGTTATTGAATCCTATTAGCAACTGAATCAAGTTGGATACACCGACTCCAGCTTAGTAGATTTAAAGTTCCATATTGCCTCATTGAAGGTCAATAAAATCATTTTGCCAGTGCAATCCATGAAAATGTGATACTTGTTTTTGCTTACTCGTGATCATGTTCTGGTTTTTGGGTCAGGGTGGTGGTTTTGACCGGCTATTGCTTGATAGCCTATATGAAGATGATACTGCAAGGAAGCAAATACAAATGCAAAATGCAGGGTACGGATATGGTGCCACAGCTGTGCACAATCCATTTGAACAACAGGACCCATTTGCAACATCCAACAGCATAGCACCCCCAACAAATGTGCAGATGACGATGATGGCTCAACAGCAGCAGCAGTACCAACAGCAGCAAATGATGATGCAACAGCACCAACAACAAAACCAGTCGATGATAGTTCCTTGTCAATACCAACCACAATATCCTCAACAGCAAATGCAGCAGGTGGGACAGATGGGTCCTGCCAACCCATTTGCAGATCCATTTTCGAGTTTCCCACAAAGTTCTGAATCACAGCAAGGAAACCACATGCTAATTTAGAGGTCCTTTTTGCCCAATTTGAGTTTATTCTTTGATTCTTTGGAGTAGCAGAGAAATCTTTTCGTTTGCTACGAAGTCTGATTAGTTTGTTTTTCTTTTTTGATGAAAGCTCATAATTTGTTCAACTAGTAAATAATAACTTCATTTATTTTTTGCATTGAGGAACAACAGACCCTTCATTTTGGATCATTGGATGTAATTTCTCTGACACATCTTTGGACATTTTTTCAATCATAAATGAAACTGACTACAACATAAGTAAGATGTTCACGAGGGAATCGAAATGTTGTACATCTGATTATTTTACTAGAAAAACTTTCAGCATATGTGAATTATTGAAAGCTAGAACAAAACTAATTCTTAAGTAGATTATTTGGCATGCTAGGAGTAGGAACATGTTATAGAACCCGGTTCTGACAATCAGAAATCTCAATTGTGGTTGGCTCGAGAGCTTCACAAGGATACTGACACTTACATACAGTGTTTAGAAACTAAAGTACACCGTTCAGTGTTTTGGGGACCGTGCTTGTCTAGGACTGGTGTATGGTGGAGGTGCAGCACTGATAGAGTTGGGAATCCTGGCAATGCGGGTGCTGGTGGTGTTTTTCGTGATCATCATGGTGATTCAGGTTCAGGATCTCTCCTGCTATATCTGTATGATGACTCATGTCTTGTCCTGTTAAGCTCAGCATAAAAAAAAGATTTGCAGGAACTTACACTCTCTTCAATGCATGTGCAATGTGTTTGGACAGATACTAATTTCACCCGACCTGAGTCGGAGGAAAGAGTCATGTAGGTAGTGAAAAAATATCTTGGACCAAAAGTAAAGTGTTAAAGAAGGAAAGAAAATACTCCATTTTTCAAGGTTTTTAAAAACTGGGAGAACCTGTTCATTTACAAACATAATTAATAATACAGATACTTGGCAACATAATACAATGATATAAATGAATTTCATGAAAATTTCTTTTTGAGAAAATAAATTACTTTATGATGTTTTGTTGTATGATAAAAAATAACCGGGAAATAAATCTTTTTATGACTTTTAAGTTATTAATTTATTTCAAAATAGTAATATGAATTTTTTTTTATCATAAAACTATACCGTTTGATAAATATGATAATTATATAATATGACATGTTGTGTTATAATTTATTTTCTAGCGTTATAAATTAAAACGTTATATTATATGCAATAGTATATAAACTAATATATTATGTAGTACTGTGATGTATTCTAATATATATATATATATATATATATATATATATATATTAGAATACATGAAAGGATACAAAGGGAGTTGTATGTACACACACACACGGTAGAATTGGGTGTACACTAATATATTTTTTTAAGGAAAAAAAAACTATCTTCTATCAAAAGGCTATTAAAACCTTCATTAAAAAAAAATAGAAGAAACTTTTCCCTGCATCAGCTGCTATATGGAAAAAATTGTATTTATGCTGAATCATGCTACTTCTCTTAAAGAAGTTGGTCATCAAGCAAGAAGCAAAATTGCAGGCATGGGATGGAGGTGCACGTAGAAAGGTCTATGAATAACTGCAAAAAATTTCCAAAGATGCAATACTGATTGTCCAATGAATGTTTTGGGGCACATTTTGGATGAAGATTGCCCCTTTTGTTCTCGATTTCTGTGGCTGTTCTTTATGATTAACCTTAAGTTTATTTGAAACTAATGAAGAAAAACTGAGATTCCTAAATCAAATTAGTATATAGGGATGGCATCTCGATGACACTTAATTAGACTTTATTTAGCATCCTTGCTATTCAGCGTTCTCAAGAGAAATTAAAGAGGGAACTTATTTTATTTGAGTTTTCTGGAGATTCTGGAGT
>Ga0325405_1003649_pt1 | contig 15800 bp, 11 predicted proteins | sample PopdelMetagenome_21_FD_205663 | JGI IMG/M metagenome (GOLD analysis project Ga0325405, IMG submission 205663) | Populus deltoides microbial communities from Bellville, Georgia, United States - Xylem-Control-R2 | ecosystem: Host-associated > Plants > Phyllosphere > Stem > Wood/Secondary xylem... | reverse complement strand
ATAATAATAATAATAATAATAATGTTAACTAGTGTTAATGGTAATACACGGTGGAAGAGAATGGGCGCCCAAATCAATGACACCATAAATAATGGTCCCTAGACATTAGTTCCTCCTCCCATTCCAATGAAATCTCTAAAGACCAACATCCTCTTAAGATCTTCCCTTTCTCCGAAAACCCACGAGCACCCTCCCAAGCAAATTTCTTGAAACGAAACATAACTCCATATGAATAAGATTTCATGGTCCCCCGTCCGCTGGCTACAAAAATAAATAAATAAAAAGGGATTTATTTATTTATTTATTTATTTAAGAGAAAGGATTGAGGCAATATACGATGAGGGAATAAAGGAGGAAATACCCCCCTTCCCACCTTACTAAACATTCTATAGCCGTTGATCAACTCATCATGAGAAACCCATTTAGCCAAGTGGGAAAAACTTGGGAGCCGAAGATCATACACAGCATAATGAAAGAATCAGGAGAGAAAAAAAATGTCACAAAATCCCCTTTTCAAGATCCGCCGTTTGATGGGGTCGTGAAGCTCTACCGAACGAGTGGCCTGGATTGACTTCATGTTGTAATAAGAAGATTGAAATGAAGATAATTGAGGGGTGTATTTGAATTGATTAAGTTTTAGTTTTGTTTTTTAAATATTATTGAAGGTTTATATGGATATTAATTTGAGAGTTTTGAAAAATTAGTTAAAATACATGTAAATTAACTCGAATAGTTATAATTAAAAAAAATAAAAAGAAGAAAGAATCAACCTCCTATTTGTCCCGATAGGGGAAAAAAGAGATATAAAATAAGATCAGAGGAGGCCTAAAAAGACTGGTTTTTTTTTGCATGGTAGAAGATTACGGAACACACATACAAAGAACCTCATCATTCCATTCCCTCCTTTTCAAGAAAGAAAATAAATCTAGGACGAATCAAACCCACAAATCTCAATAGAATAGAGGGGCTGAGTCAGTTGCTCGAGGGAGAAGAGGCACTCGAACCAAAAGCAGAGACCCTCTCGTGTCTAAAATGGATGGATCGAAGGAAGGAATTACGAGCTGCGGCAGCAGAATCTCGGTCAACAACCCAGTCAAACTTTCTACAACCCAATAAAAAAGCCTCACTCTATCATCATGCAACATTGCCAACTATGTATGGATATATATATATAAAATAAGCATCACAGCTTGCCTGCCCCTCTCTCTCGCTCTCTCTCTCCCCCTCCCTCTCTCAACACACACACACACACACACACACAAGTATAATTTAATAGGAGGGAGGAGGGCAGGACATAACACAAAAGGAAGAAATTGGAAGGGAGCTTATGAAAGAAATCATGTCTTATAGGCTTTTTTCTAAGCTTTTCAAATATGGTAAAAATTCCTCTGCTTCTTCTTCTTTATTTATTTGCAAATCCTTCAAGTCTTTTTTCTCCTTTCTCTTCCTTTCTGCCCATTAAACAATGAAAATGGCATATTACCAATCATCCTTTCCCCTCTATAGGAAACACCCATCATTGCTCCCAACAATCCTTTTCATCCTTGGAAACCTGAGCTTCTAATATATTCCCTCCCTTCCATTCTTTCTCTCTTATGCTTCCCTTCACTTCTCTCAACTTAAATACCCCCTCATCTCTGTAACCTTTTCTTCTCCTCTCACAAACACACACCCTCCTCCTCCTCCTCCTTCTTCAACTACTCTTATGTAACCATCCCATCGCTGTTCTTTTTTAGCCTTATAGAGAGAGCTGTGCTATAGCGAGTGAGTGATCAGTGGCCCTCTCCTGATTAGTTAGTTTCTCCTCTTAAATTACTGCAATGGATCCTTCCTCTGCGAATTCTCTCAATGGTTTCTACTCCTTTCTAACCAGAGGGATCGATGATCTTGAACGTGTCTATCTCTCTAACAACTTCATGTCGATTCAATTCCTTCAAAGGGTTCTCTCTTTATTAAGATCTTTTCACTCTCAGCTGACCTTGCTTGTCCAAAAACTCCATTTGCCTGTTGGGGATAAGTGGCTTGATGAATACATGGACGAGAGTTCTAAGCTATGGGAGGCATGCCATGTCCTTAAATCAGGCTTATCTGGGATCGAGAATTACTACTCTGCTGGATTCAATATCACTTCTTCTCTTGAAAACCATCGCCATCTTAGCCCCCAGCTATCCCGCCAGGTTAAAAAAGAAAAAAATACCATAAATTTGCCTCATTTCTTGATTCATTTCTATAAATATATGTAACTCAGAATCAAAAAGTATGGTTCTTTATAAAAATAAAAATTGAATTCTTGTAACAGGTTACGAGGGCAATCTCCGGGTGTAGAAGAGAAGCAGTGGGATTAGAAGAAGAGAATAGAGCTTTAATGGAAACAAGAATCCAACCACTGTCTTTGAGGTTTGATGAGAAGATTTCTATTGAATCCAAACTCAACGGATTCAACGGTTTTCGTGGGGTTTTGTATGCAATGAGAAACGTAAGCTCTTTGCTATTGATGATCCTGCTCTATGGACTAGTGTATTGTTGGCCAGAATCAAGTTTTCTGCGAGGAGGGTATGAAGGGTGCTTGTTTTTCGGATCAGCTTTCTTGATCTCAACAGGGAGATTGCAGCAGAGAGTAGCGGCAGAGATAAACCAGATAAATGGGAGGCCAGGGATTCTGCTCTATGAGTTCAGGAGATCAAAGATGGCCATGGAGGAGCTGAGAGGGGAGCTTGAGAGAAAGTGTGGACAAGGGGGAGCTGTAGAGTGGGAAACAGAGGTGGGTATAAGAGAAAGAGTGGACAACTTAAGAGGGTGTTTTGGGGTGTTGAGATCTGGAGCTGAAAACATTGTTGGGCAACTTGATGATTTCTTTGATGAGATCGTTGAAGGAAGGAAGAAGCTTTTGGACTTTTGCAGTCACAGGTAGGAAGAGAGAAGGGGAAAAGGAGTCACGGCTCAAGAGAAAGAGCGAGAAATAGAATGATTGAAAAAAGAAAAAAAAATAAAAAAATACAAGGTAGACGAAGCAGTTGTTGGGGTTGTTGTACCCTTAACCCTTCCCTCCTTTCTCTTTTTTAAGTTTCCATTTTCCTCTCCTTCTCCTCCTCCTCCTCCTCCCATCCATCAATGTGGATTTCTTGTTTTATTACGGTTGCAATGATAATTCTGTAGGTTTTGGTTAAAGGAAAAGATAGCATAAAAGTGGGAATCCATGAAAAAGATTTGGCAGAGGAGTTCAGGGATAGTTAACATGCAGGGACTAAGTTGTTACGCTTTTTCACTTCCATCCCTGCTTCTTCTTGTATTTTTCTCACAGGGGAGAGAGAGAGAGAGAGAGATTAAAAAAAGAAAAAAAAATCCTCGTTAGCATTATTTTATTTTGTGCAAGAAAAGTCTCGAAGCGCTATCTAGTTGTTAAGTAAATGGCTAATCATTCTATCGGTGAAAAAACAAAGAAAGAAAAAGAAGGGAGGCTTAGGGCTTAACAAGGGATTCTTGGGTCTCGCTTTAATTTCAAAGGCAGCCCTCCTTCCCACTCTGCTCTTGGGGGTAGGAAGAAGGAAGGCTTTTGTCTGATTCGGGCTCACTTTGAAAGAAATGGGGTTTGAGGATGAAAGCTTCTTAGCCAACACTCTTTCTACCTGACATGTCGTTTCTGATCTCTCTCTCTCTACGCTCTGTTGCCAATTTATCTGCCCTTTTCTGGGGTCTAGGGAATTATATAAAATACACAAGAAGATATGGAGGGGGGGGTCACTCTCAAGTTCTTAACCGTATCTCATGCTTTTTGTCCCTTGCCGGAAATTCATGCCTTGCCTCCCCTCAGGGGTTCCATATGAGAAGGCTGAGTGAACTTAAAGTATAAAATAATGCAGAAGGGGAGAAAACATGACGACAAAATCTAGCTAAATGAATAAATAAAGCTAGCTGCACCAGAAGCGGCAGTTTTTGGGCTGCAAAGTTGTGTTCCAACGAAGCTGTGGGCAGGAGGCAGCATACTGAGAATTATCATTAAGCCACGATACCAGGCCTTTAATTATCACAACCAATTATGCATGTCCTTCCTTCCACCCATCCTTCTAACAAAATTTACTAACAGAGCAAGCACTGCTAAAAGAAAAATGGAAGCTCACAGTTGTCCCCCACCTTGCCTTTCGTGAACGGTGAGTTAAAAATAAGATCCCCATAACAGAAGAAAACCAAAGTTACGACTAGCAGAAGAATTCACACAGGATTAAAAAAAAAAAACAGTTGAACAGGCAGAGAAAGAAACGCAGGCAACCAAACAAGTATTGAAATAGACAAGGCTTCCAGCAGAGCAGCATATCACCATTTAAATCTGCATTAGGGTTCATTAAAGGAGAAAGGCAGAGTCATTCACCCAAAACCAGATACCATTTCCACGTTTTGCACGTTGGATTCATTTGAGACAGCAGGCATCCATCCTGTTTAAATCACAAGTAAGATAATGGTACGTGATTCTGAATCTGACCCTTGACAAATTTTAATTGGCTCGTAACAAAACCTTTACACAATCAGGAATAAACAAGGTTGGGATAGCGTGCGCAACACTCTAGAGATTCACTATATCTGTAATTTACACAAGACGAATGAAAAGTAACAGCTATATTGGGGGGGGGGGGGGGGGGTGTGACGGGTTACCACGCGGAAGTGGCAGTAAGTCGAAAATAGGCAAGGAAAAAAGATCTATAGCTATGCATGCAAGTAGCCTCTATTACATATTCAAACGTCAAATCCTGGCATGGCAAACTGAGAAGCAAATATCTCAACCCGGTTTCGAAGCTCAACAATTTCTTTATTGTTATGAAGACCTTTGAGAAAATCCTTTTTTCCATGTTCCCTCTGCACAACAGTCGTTATATGAGAGGCCTTAAGAAGAAAGTCAGCAATTTTCTCGAAATCAGCCTCTAAGCAACCTCTTGATGTCATAGCAGGAGTACCTGAAAGAGGTTAAAATTATGAAAAACTTAGAAATTGAAGAAAGCATAATGCCCTTAAATTACCATGTTAGTAACTTAACATTTTAGATGCAGGAATTCAACACAACGAAAAATTTGAAATCAAGGAAATTGAAGGGATTAGGAATAAACAAGATCCATTGTGAGGCCACTCTGCAAGCTAACAATATCATCTATTTCTGCTGCAAAAAATTCTTGTGCTGCCTTTAAAAGTATATCTAGAATACTAAGGAAATTTGATTGGAAATTTTAAACGACAACCCTACAAGCCTTCAAATTAATTGAAAATTGATAAATTACTGGCTTGGCAAGATTACAACTTACCGATTCTCACTCCTCCAGGACAGATAGCACCATTGTCACCAAATATGGCACTTTTATTTAGAGTGATTTGGCACATTTCACACACCTTCTCATAACACTTGCCTGGAAGAAAGAATGTGGTCAGTAGGATAACAAAAGAAACATACATACACACATGAATGGATAATTTTATAAAATACAGTCAACAGCATGCATAAACACCCACTTGCTCATGTGCACTAGAAGAAAAATAAAGCATATACAACCAGGAAGAAAAGTTACGTACACAGAGATAAATAGGATGTACATTTACATAAACAGTTGAAGCTATTTAATTGGAATGAGCCCCCACCCAGGTCTCCATCTACTGTAGCCTTGTTACTATAAAAGCTACCATTTCTACATGAAGATTGTACTACAATAAAGCCAAGTATTAAATGATGTCCCTACAAGAACTTAAAAAGAAAAAGAAAGTGGAATCAGGAATCAAATAGGACTGCAATTTGAGCAGTATTTGGGGAGAATATAACTGTTTAGAGCAGTTTTTTGGAAGGCCCATGACCAGGAGTTTTTTCCCTCCAATGATTTCTTTCTCTGGACAGGTAAATGATACATGCACTTGAGCTCTGCCATCATCCACTGGGTCCCAACTGGAACTATGCGTCCCAAGAAGAATCAGGCTATCTTGGAAAGGTAAATGGTAATTTAATAAAAAAACAGGCTTAATCCTAATGCCTACATTAGCCCCCTTTGATATAAAAAAAAGTTAGAAGGGAGAGTGAAGGGGGATATTCCAGAAAGTAGTTGCAGCAATAAGATTCTACAGGAGATTATTGTCCATTTCAAGTGTTCCTTTCCCAATTTTATGATCTAAACAGTGACACAAGTATAGGTGACTAACGTTTCCAACATTGGCAATTCATATCTTTTCCACTTAAATAATACATCACTCTTCCGCACAGATATATCTGCTCAAAGACAAACTCAGAAGCCTGCATATACTAGAGGTAGTGATTTTTCTAGATAATGACTACAAGAATCTTTTTAACAAGACAAGGCAGTAAGCAGAATTGCACATGAGAATCAAACTGAAACTCAAAGTAGTCAATGTGCTAAGAGAATTCATCCTATCTAGAACTCCAATGCTACATAACCCTAAGAAATACAAGCATACACCATTTCAATTTTGAATATCAATAGAATGAGATGATGTCAGCCTACCAACAAAAGCGTGCATGGAATGCAATCTCATCGTGAGGTTAGTGCTTCTTTGTTTTACACACTCTATGCTCATAAAATAGGTTTAAGCATTATGAAACAGTGCATCAAACAACTATGGACTGGACAAGTGGAAACAAGAACTTATTGCTGTTGGGGACAAGGCAAGAAAATGCGTAGATGAAAGGAGGGATCAAGTAAATTTTGAACATCCAGTTTCAAGGGTGAATTGTGTAGCACAAAGGTATGTTAAATTTTGCTCCATTTAGAGCTGATTGTATGGTTATAGCCAATACTTAATATTACAACACCTAGGAAGTAATGGCAGTCTATGCACCCTTAACACAAATTGCTGATCAATGAAGAAATTACAAGTACGAAAGACAATATAGTGAGATGAACAACCTTAAGCTTCATAAAAGTGGAAATTTCCATTGAAATTACTTTATTTTTCTGGTGTAACTGGGCGAATTATGAATTCTGTTTGGAAAACTTATAGCCCCTAAGATGCATAACAATTATTTGTTTAACTGCCAGCTTAGTCTAAGTGATTAAGTTTATTCATTTTAAAAAATGAGTAACGTCTTTCTGTTGTGTTCCTGAAATAACAGTATACAAGAATAGATTGCCTTTTAGGAGTGGAATTGGGATTGGGTACCTTTCCCAACGTTTTCCGCAAAAGACCTACCTTAGAACTCGATTGTGATCCCTGCCTCAAGGAGAGGGTGGGGAATGTGGTTGTGGGAGTATATTTGTATTCATTTTCATAATAAATGATTTTAACTAAGTAAAAAATGATACTTTATACCCACCAAACAGAATCCATTGACATTAAAAATTAGTAAAGTAAAAAGAAAAACATAGTGATTGAATTGCATAACAGCTAAAGCAGGGGCAGAGTTGGTAATAATTCAATGCATAAGCAAACACTAAATCTTGAGCTAGCTACTAATGTGAAGATTGTGCAAGGATAGAAATATATTACCTGCTAAGCCCCAAGTTGTTAGATCCCACAGCACCAAATGGTTATCAGTACCGCCAGTCACCAATCTGCATTTTCTTCTCAACAAAGCAGACGCTAATGCCTGAGCATTTTTCCTCACCTGTTGCATATATGCTTTGTACTCTGGTGTAGCTACTTGTTTTAAGGCTATGGCAAGAGCAGCGATGTGATTATTGTGAGGACCCCCTTGTAATGATGGATGGACTGCAAAATTTATCTTTTCTTCAAAATCATAATGGCTGCTACCATCACCATGACTAAGCATGCCCTGCTTCCTCAATTTTGGGCCTTTCCTATAAAAAATAATCCCCCCTCTAGGACCTCGAAGACTTTTGTGAGTTGTAGAGGTAACAATATCACAATATTCAAATGGACTAACACATTCCTGTGAAAGACGGATAAAACAACAGTAAGGAAAAAAATATATATATTGTGATAATTATAGATCAATGTGTATTTGCTGTTCTACAAACTTGTTCTTCTAAATACAAATATGGACTCAATTGGAGTGGTTCTTCTAAAGTATGCTTTCAGCGAATAAATCCATATTAAAATCTAAATCCTAATGCACATTAGATCTTCTATATTCTAATACACGTGTTAATGTTTAGTTTAGGTATTTACAGCAGTAGGCAAGTGGTGAAGATAAGAAACCAGGCAATTCTAAGCTATAAAATTCCATTTCATAAAAAAAATATTGATCGATCCGAAAAGGATTCTGCATGTTGCAATTTTAAGCTTTCACAAAAAAATCAGAACAGAAGGAGATGCACATCTTTTCCCTACAATTATCTTCTTGCAAGATGTTAGAAAACAGTCACATTTCCTTCTCAATAGCACAAACCAGCAATGTAGAGAGATTATTTGAAATATGCTCTACCACACAATGGCCACATAAAGAGAGAGGCGTGTATCTATGTGTTAATGATATGTCATGTGTTCTATCACAGCATATATTTCTAAATGCATCCCAATATCATGCACGCAAAACAATTTAGAAGTTGTTAAACAAGAAGCAATTCATGATACTAAAAGCACAAGCTGATCAATCAAGCACTCCTGCCTTTAGGTGGTAACATTGTACCCTAACTCCAAATTCAAAAACAATAGCCATAGATTCGAAATAAAAATGGTAAATAAATAAGTTATGAAAAATCAAAATTCCAAACCTTAGCTGCCACAAGCCCGCTAATGTGAGCCATATCACACATCAAAACAGCACCAATCCTATCAGCAACTTGTCTAAACCTCGCATAATCCCACTCCCTCGGATAGGAACTCCCACCACAGATCAGTATCTTAGGTCTAAAATCCATAGCCTTCTCCTCCATCTTATCATAATCAATATACCCAGTTTGTGGGTTCACTTTATAAGGCAAACTCTCAAAAAAAATCGAAGAAGCCGACACCCTTTTCCCTCCCGGTGTATAATACCCATGACTCAAATGTCCTCCAGAAGGCGAATCTAACCCCATGATCCTATCCCCAGGCAACAAAAGCCCAGTGTAAACAGCAAAATTCGCTGAAGTACAGGAATATGGCTGCACATTAACACCCCATTTATCAGAATCAAGTCCAAAAGCTGCCAAGGCGCGACTCCAACAAATCAATTCAATTTGATCAATATTTTGATTTCCCGTATAATATCTGGAACCAGGCAATCCCTCAGAATATTTATTAGTTAAATGACTACCAAGAGCTTCCATGACAGCACGGCAAACAAAATTCTCAGACGCAATCAATTCAATACCTTTAAACTGCCTTTGCTTCTCCTTCTCCATAATCTCATGAATCTCAGGATCTGCGATTGAAAGCGGGTGGTTTCCCCATGCCCGAACCATGGCCCGACGAGACTCCAAACCAGGGTCCATGGCAACCCGTTTGGAAGAATTTGTCGTTGACGATGACGCTGATGATTGAGAACTGTTATCTCTCGGTCTCTTTATACACATTTGGTGACCCAAAATGCTAAATTGCTCATCTTCGGTTTGATTCTCTTCGTTATCGATGCGGGTTTCTTGTTTTTGATCGAGTAATTGTAGTGGAATTGGACTTGAGTGAAATCCGAGTGAGAGACCTGATTGTGCTGCTTGTGTTAAATCCATCACAAAATAACAAACAAAAATGGAGGCTTTTTCTAGGGCTTTCTGGTTCTATTTTTTTTTTTTTTTCAAGGGGAGGAGTAGAAACAACAGAAACAGCGACAACAACAACAACGTCTGATGCAATTACAGTGAAAGTAACGAACTCTTGCTGGTGTTCTTGTGTTAACAGAGGCTTCCATCAAAATCAGAAACAAACCCTAATTCGGAAAGAAATTGTGAGCGAGAATTGTTTTTTAGGGTAGTTAAATGGTAAAGGGGAAATGAACCTGGACCGAAAAGGGGAACGTTTGTGAATTGACCGGAATAGCCGGTAGAGTCAAGCTTCCTTCTAGGTGAGACCGTGAGAGAGAGAGGTGTTAAGCTCACGCGGACTAAATTTAGGTCAGGTTCAGTGACAGTTACACCTGCGCGTCTTTTTTATATTTTATTTTTCAATAAACTCTGACCGACCTTGACGTAGAGAGCGATTATGGTTTGGGCCCAAATGTCCAGTCTCCCTATGGGCCGGATCCCATTAATTTTGCTTACATATCAATCCATCAAACACTTAGCTGTCTAAAGTGGTTGCTTGCTTGTGTCGATGGAATGGAGGTCTCCTCCTTCTCCCCGTCTCCTCCTTCTCCTTCTCTTTGGGATTATTTGGGCTTGTTAATTTTACGTCCTGCTCTCGCAATCTTGTTTGTGACTTCGTTTATCTCTATTGGTATGTATTTTGTTCCTTTGTTGTTTCGTGGGTGACTGTAATTTGAGGATTTGACTGGTGGAAATTTGATGATCAGGGTGGTTTTTAGCATGGAAGCTAGTGCTGGTACATGTGCCTTTGGTTCAAGAGATTTTCGGCCTGCGTAAAAAAATCACCAAGCCTAAGCCACTGACCCGTCGAATATCAAGAATTTATAATACCATTGATGCTCGAAATTCCACTCCTGCTGGGTAATTTTTTATGTTTACTCTTTTTCTTTTTTTGTTCATTGTTTTATATATTAAATTAAGAGTTTAGGTTGGAGTCAGAATTTGAAAGTTCTATTCTTTGATTTATGTAGATAGTCAATTATATGGTTTCTGTTATATATATATATAGGATTCACAAAGTACGCTTTTAAGCTAGAATTCAATCAAGTAATTTTATGATGATGCCTCAATAGCCTGGAATCTTAGCTGTGCTAGTTTTTATCCTAAAACTACTGGTATGGGGTTTCCGGTTGTTATGTTGATCTTGAATAGTGCTACAGCTGAGGAAGCCCACAAGGAGTTTTTTATTTGTTTTATTGACACCTGGTCACGAAGCAAAGCATGAGATATCTTTGCCGTGGATGGTAGGCTCTAGATCATTGTGCTGATTGATTTTATTGCCATGGATGCGATCTTTAACCTTCTATATTTTTTGGATGGGTTTATATTGCTTCTTTAATGGCTAATGTTGACCTAGTATGGGGTAGATAATCTGTGAAGGAAATGTAAGATGGATAGTCAAACCTCACATAGAATGCCGTATGAGTGGATCGATCTCTATTTAGAAACAGTATACTGTTTTGTTAGTTTGTTCTTGAGAAACTATTGTCTTTGTCAATTGTGATGAATTATAATAGTTGTTTGAGAGCTCGTTGCTGTGGTCAGGATTTCCAAGAAGAAAAGGTTAAGTAGTAATGGTAAAAGGGAGACTAGGTTTCTCAGTTTGCCCATGGCTTATCGAAGAACAGAGGATTCATCTGGACAAACTCCACAAACTTAATCTCAGGTTCTGTAAACAAGTGGCTTGGAATGGTCACTGGCCCTTTCTTCCTTTTTGGTTCTCTTCCAAGTCGAAAAGAAGAATAACCTCTTTTGGTTTGTTTCTGACATTATGGGTACTTGCATTTGAGGGTATAATAGGAGTTAGCAAGGGCATTTAGTCTTTGATGCTCAAGTCCTAGAAGGGGAAGAATGGAGCGCCGGGATTTAAATAGTGTTCATTGAACAATATGGATATAAGGGGACTGTGTTGGGGAAACACAATGATATAATTTAACTTTCTCTGGGAATTTATTGTATTATTGAGTGATGGAAACAATGAATATATGTTAGGGAGTGTTTGGTATGATAGACAAAAATGGATTGGACAAGACAATTTTTTTGTGAAGTTGTTTGGTGCACTTTGATAGCACAAAAATCAATTTTTGTCCCGTCTAAGTTGTTCTAGGGGAGAAATTTTTGTCCCGCTAAAAGGATAGAATAAGCTTGTTCAATTCTCTATACAAGAGTTGTTATTTATGAAATGGCTATAATGCCCTTGCCAAAAGGTAGTTTACTCACTCTACTACACTAAATAGACTCTCCTCTCAAGAAAGCTCCTTCTATATCTCTCTCTCTCACACACACACATTCAATGCATGTGTTTCTTTTTTTCTTGCTTCCGAGTTTGGTTGCTGAGAAAATCAATGCAACAAGAAAATAAAAACTGTAAAACATATGTACCCAATATCTCCTTGACAACTTCAACAACTTTTTGTGAAGTTGTTTGGTGCACTTTGACAGTACAGAAAACAATTTTTGTCCTATCTAAGGTTGTTCTAGGGGAGAAATTTTTGTCCCGCTAAAAAGAATAGAATAAGCTTGTTCAATTCTCTGCACAAGAGTTGTTATTTATGAAATGACAACTTCAACAATAACTTCCATGCCTTTATGAGCTTGGGACCACTTTTTTTCACTAGTTAAAGTATGCTTAGAATCCCTTACATAGTGATGAGATATTGGAGAATAGTTGTATCCTTCTATTTCAACTGGGGAACTGTTGACACTGTCACCTTCCAAATGGTGCTCCCTCCCATCCAGGAAGTGCTCAAAATCAGCATCCACTTCACCACAATCAACTATACTGCCATTAACATTTTCCTTAACTTCTGAAACATCAAAAATCATCAAGCAGAAATGGTGTCAAATCACCGTGAACAACAAATTCTGAAACATCATCAATGGCTTCAACATCATGTGCTGTGTGCTCATCTTCGTGGGCAGCAGGATGCTCTTCAAATTATTAGGATCATAGTAGAAGCTAAGGTTTAGGTTTGATTTTCTTGTTTGGTTGCTGAGAAAGTTCAACAAGAAAAGAAGGGAAAGGAAAATTGTTGAATGTTTGTGTTTTTGTTTATCTTTCATGCTACTTATTAAAAAAAATTAAACGCTGAAATATGGGATCTTTGGTCGAAAACAACAGCATGTTTATGCATGCTTTGATGGTTAAAAAAACAAAAAATATTAAATTTTTAGATTAAAATATGTGTTATAATCTTCACTTCAAACATTAGAAAAGAGGGGTGTTACTGTCATTTTCATTACAATTTGTTGTTCTATCTTGTTCAATGTCCACCAAATACAATAGGATAAATTGTCCAGTTCAATGCACTCCAAACATAGGACATTGCAATTATTTATTCAGCTCCAGTTTAGTCTAATTAATATTGTCCAGCACACCAGACATTACGTTTGTAAATTATGAAATCTAATGGGAGGATTGGTGGCAATGCAGGATAAACAGCTCTGGATTAGCTGAAGATTGAACTTCGCTTGTCTTGACTGGGAGAAGGGGATGGCAAAGGAATGAGAAACCACACCCATCCTTGGTTCCCAACAGAGAAATCAAGTTTCAGAAAATCTGTAGTCTCATGATTGTTGTTAATTGTTCGAGAAGTCTGTGTCAATCTGAAGTTGCATGATTGTTGTTAACGTTCCACGCACGTCAATTATCATTGTTGATTGGTATTTTGCATCTAACGAATTTGAGCTATCATGAAAAGCTTTTCAGTAAACAAGAAATGCTGTCCCTTCCAGAGTGCAGAGAGTAGATTCAGCGGGTATCGTGCCATCTTTTCGTGATATAGATGTACGATGTTTGACAAAAAGTCACGGTAAGTTCTATTTTCTTCTAATTTATTCATGATTCAAGGGATCAAAGACTTGGTAAAACCCACTTGACATTAGTCCCAAATAATAGGAACCAAATTATGCTTGCATTTGATTGAAGGAATCAGCATTGGACTCTGATTTATATATTGTCCGTCAAAGCAGCATGTAATTATCGGTCTCCAAGAGCCTGTTTTCCGCATCTTCCCGCAACCTGAAACTAGAAATGAGAGAGAGTAAAGAGATGGTATGGAATTATCTTCCAAGAAATGCAGATTGCGATTAGAAAAATCACGTTGGCGCAAAACACAAATTAAATGAGAGTTGCATTTCCACCTGATGAAACAATTGGTTAACACATAATGTGTGCATAAACGTATCAAGAAGTCTGATCAAGCCATGTTTGGTGGAGAGGTTGTGCTTGTGTTTGCTGTTGGATACAATCCCTAACTGCACAAAAACGCGAATAGCCAAAGCATGTTTTTGCTGCGTTTTCTGCTCCACCTTTGCTGCCCTTTCCTAAGACCAAATGTCTCCAGAGTAGATAGAAACTGAATTCTAGAGCCTGGACACCAAGGGAAGATCTATTTGTTTTTTTTTCTCCCTCGGCACATCATAAATTGTTTCAGCAACAAAAGTTTCAGAGCAGATAAGCAATGACCATATGATAGCAAGTCGAAGAAAATCCTCATATTAAAAACTTTCTTGCCCAGCAATACTATCGTTAGTCCATTCCAGCAGTCGTGGCAGGTTGCTCAGCACCCACTGAAGCTTTCTTACTGCCGAGCCCAGAAGAAACTTTAACCGCAGCTGGTCTTATTAACCGATTTCCAAGGAGAAATCCACGCCTGAATTCTTGAATTACAATTCCCTCTTTGTACTCTGGAGACTCTTCACGTGCAATGGCCTCATGAAGCTACAAGAAAATAGAGGCAAACTCAAGTATTAACAGAGGCCAATGTTGAATGTGTTCAGGTGCTGAGACCCATATTACTCAAGTTTACAAGCATTATTCCACCCTTCCCTCCCAGAAGATATACGTTCTACTCATGATTCTGACAAAACCATATAGAATATAGTGGCTCTCATAGGGCAAAAAAAAATGGAATTCCGTTAATTGAAAAATCATAGGTAGCACTATGAAGATGACTTTCTAATCTGGAAGTAAATCTAGGAAGCAGAGGTTAGCAATTGAACAGCTAATCAAAATCTCAAACTTCCCCCAGTTCCAAGTTATTTTCAATTTGGAAAAATATCACTTGCAGTCCAGAATTTATTTGTTTTGTTGTTCGTTTTATTCATGCATAAACCGATTTCTGGAAATCATTGCAATATGTAGAGGCAATAAAAATAGAGTATACACAGACCAAGATCAATCACAAGCCTACGCGCTATCTCATATCCAGTGTTAATCATCAGCACAAACAAGAAAAGGCATCGTTCATAACACTAAGTACAAAATGAAGTAAACTCGAGGAATTTTCACTTACCGAAGGATTAAAAGGCTTTCCAACCGTTGGCACAGCAGCCACCTGCAAGCTCCTCATCATGTCCGCAAAATGCTTGTATATACCCTGGTAACCTGTATCAATCTTCTTTTCTTTATCTGTTTCCGGCTGTACTTGTTGCTTTGCTCTCTCAAAACTGTCCACCACGGGCAGCAGGCTCTCAATCACTTCTCCCTGGGCTTCACTCCTGATGTTAAGCTTCTCTTTCTCCGTCCTTTTCCTAACATTATCAAAATCTACTTGCAAACGGATACATTTCTCCTTCCCAGAGGTTATCTCAGCCGATGAAGGTGACACTTTCATGACTGATTCGTTATTCTCTTTTTCTATGATGCCTATCTTAGCCTCAATATCCAACATGGTCTTCTCATCTCCGCAAGAAATAGCCTGCCTGTAAATCTTCAAAAGGTTCTTCAGACCGGGTCCTCGTTTCTGACCTTCTTCCTTCTCATTTGTCTAAATAAGAAGGAAGGGAAAATAAAATCACAGAATGATTTGATAAGAAACTTCCCCTTTTTTCCAACAGAAAACAAAACAAAATAGCAAAAACTGATGACCTTGGTTGTTTACTTTCATTAATAAGAGTGGGTGGAAAATGAAGAGAAAAACATACGGTATATAGGAGTAGGAACAGAGTCTTGAGGTGCAAGAAAAGCCTTCAAAGAACGCCTGTTCTTGCAGTTAATTGGGATTGGAGAGGAATTGGGGAGAAGGGAGGCATTGATGGGTTTGCAGAGACGGAGGGGTCTGTGGAGTAGAGGTTGAAGGGGTAATGATGAGGTTTTGGTTTCTAGGGTTTTGGAGGGTTTTGAAGAGAAAG